>Ga0194119_10000966_pt1 | contig 53732 bp, 40 predicted proteins | sample TA2MahC100mmetaG_FD_148620 | JGI IMG/M metagenome (GOLD analysis project Ga0194119, IMG submission 148620) | Freshwater microbial communities from Lake Tanganyika, Tanzania - TA2015018 Mahale Deep Cast 100m | ecosystem: Environmental > Aquatic > Freshwater > Lake | place: Tanzania: Lake... | reverse complement strand
CGGACCCGCGCCGGTCAACCGGTAGTCTGGTAGGATTCGATCCGCAATGACCATAACCTCGCTCCACCTGCTTGCCTTCGGCTTTGCCAGTCCCGCTTTGCTGGGTTGGCTGGCGTTGGCGGCTGTCCCGGTGTTAATTCACTGGCTGTTCCGCCGCCGCTATCGCGAAGTGACTTGGGCAGCGATGCAGTTCCTTCATGCGGCGGCTCGCAAGCAGTCGCGACGGACTCGGTTGGAGCAACTGCTGCTGTTGGCGGCGCGAATGCTGATATTGACGCTGATTGTGCTCGCGTTCGCGCGGCCGCGCTGGGCGGACGGCGACAAGCTTGTGGCCTCATCCCCACCGACGTTACGAGTCATCGTGCTCGATGCGTCACTGAGCATGGGACGGAAGACGGCGGCTGCCGAGGGCGATCCCTCCTCGACGTTGTTCGACGCTGGTAAGGCCATCGCGCGAGACCTCGTCAAACAAAGCCGCTCTGGCGACCGCTTCGCGCTGGCACGCATTGCCGGGTCAGAGCCGCGATTAGTGATTCGTCAGCCGACGCTCGTGTCCAGCGGCGCGTTGGATGAAATCGACCGGCTGCCGCAGACGTTCGAGCGCGGAGATGTCGCGGCGACGCTGGAGCAACTTGCCGAACTGATTGCGTTGAAACAGCAGAACGAACGCTGCGAAGTCGTCGTGATTTCGGATTTTCAAGCAAACAACTGGAGCGCGGGGCAGATTGACAACCTGCCCGGATTGGACGGACCGTCTAGAAACCTGCCCCACGAACTGGTGCTCATCGACGTTGGAACAGCGCAGCCGGACAACGCGGCAGTTGTCGGTCTGACAACCGATCCGCCAATCATCGCCGCCGAGCAACCGATGTCCGTGACTGCGACGCTCCGCAATGCGGGAACCGTGCCGCTCACCGTGAGGCGAGTCGAACTCCGCATCAATGATCAGCTCGCGGAATCAAGACGCGTCAACTTGCTGCTGGGCCAAGACACGACGGTTGAGTTCTCACTGACCGCACCGGCATCGGGCGAGCACTCGTTGTCGGTACGGTTGGAAGGGGACTCATTACTGGCCGATAATGAACGCTGGTTGCCGCTCCGCGTGCGATCGGAGTTGAGCGTGTTGCTGGTCAATGGCCGCCCCTCGGCCCGTCTGCGCGACGCAGCGACGTTTTTCGTCGAGCAAGCCTTGTCCCCAAAAACGATCGACCGAGCAGCGAGTTCGCGTTGGTTGCGAGTGACAACTGTGCCAGACTCGGATTTGCCGAACGTCGACCTCGACCGGCACGACGTGATCTTCGTCTGCGATGTCGGCACGTTAAGCGAACTGGACGTTGAGCGTCTGCGGCGCTTCGCCGAAAACGGTGGCGGAGTGATCGTGTCACTCGGTCCCACGGTTTCGATTGAGAAGCTCAACGAAACCGCGTTTGGGCCGCGAGGACTGCTGACTCTGCGATTGAACGATGTCGTCACGAGTACCAACGCCGATGGCACGCCGTCGGTCTTCGGCTTTGATCCAGGTGACTTGAGCCACCCGTTGCTGCACGAGTTTCGAGGCAATCCCGGAGCGGGTTTGGAAACGGCGCTCATTCGGCAGTTCGTACGTGCCGAATCGAGTGACCAAAAACGGCTCGACAGCGATGTCGCGCTCCGTTTTTCCAACGGCGATCCGGCGATTGTGACGCAACCGCTCGGCCGGGGCCGCTGCGTGCTCATCACGACTGCACTCGACGAGTCGTGGGGCGAATGGGCCATCTGGGCGGCGGGCTTCGTGCCGCTGATCCACGAATTAACCGAATACGCCGCCACCGGACGCTCGCAACCGCGCGAAGCTCTCGTCGGCGAATTCGAGCAACGCGAGGTTCCGAATGGTGCGATCAACGTCACGCTGACGACACCCGACGGAACCACGAAGACACTGACGCCGGTCGATCGTGACGGTCGCTCACTAATCGTCATCAACGACACGCTTCGCCCCGGCAACTACATGCTGGCGAGCGGCAGCACGAGCGAACGTTTCGCGATCAACGTCGATCCTCGCGAGAGTGACCCTCAGCGGCTCGACCCGCGCGAGTGGGCCACCTCCGCTGACAACCCACAAGGTCGTGCGATCATCGTCCGCGACGAGAACTCGCCGGGAACGGCGGCAACCAACGATCCGGAAATCGACTCGCATTCGCTGACGATCAACCTGCTCGCGGCGGTGTTGGCTTTGCTCTTCATCGAACAAGCTCTGGCGTGGCGCTTTACGGTTGGAGCCGCAGTCGCAATCCTCTCGTTCGCTCTCGCCGCGATCTGGACGGCGACGCAATTCCTCTGACCCCTTATCTCTAATCCCCTCGCCCATCGCTCATGCCCGAAACCATCCAAGCCAGCATCTACGACTTCCCCCAGTATTACGAATTGCTGTTTGGCTCGGACTGGCGAGCGGAGTTCCACTTCCTGCAAGGCTGCTTTGAGCAGTACGCGACTCGCAAAGTGCGCAGCGTCTTCGAGCCGGCCTGTGGGACCGGTCGGCTGCTGCTGCAATTCGCGAAGGCGGGTTGCAAGGTTGGCGGCAACGACCTCAACGAGAAGGCGGTCGCGTACTGCAACGAGCGACTGAAGAAGCATGGCTTCGTGAAGAGCGTCACCGTCGGCGACATGGCCGACTTTCAACTGAAAGGACCGGTAGATGCCGCGTTCAACACGATCAATACGTTTCGGCATCTGCCGACAGAAGAGACCGCCGAAGCTCATTTGAAGTGCATGGCTGCGGCGTTGGCTCCGGGAGGGGTCTACGCACTCGGTCTGCACCTGCTGCCAACTCGTGGGCCGCACGACGAAGAGGAGTCGTGGATTGCGCGCCGAGGGCATGTGCAGGTCTGCTCGCGCATGTGGTCGAAGAAAGTCGATCGCAAACGACGAATGGAATACCTCGGCATGACGTTCGATATCTGGATGCCGACCAAGCAATTCCGAATCGAAGACGAGATGCACTACCGCACCTACACGGCGGCGCAGCTGTTCGATCTGCTGTCGCGAGTCCCCGAACTCGAACACGTCGCGACGTTTGACTTCGCGTATGACCTCAAGAAACCGGTGACGATCGGGCCGATGACGCAAGACGTTGTGCTGATCCTGCGGCGTTCGTAGCCATCATCGCTCCGCGCGATGAGCCTTCTTGCTCATACACTTGGAACGCTTCAGGCCGTTCGTGGTTCGCACGCATCAGGTTCGTCACGAGGAGTGGTGACGGCGACGTCGAGGATGCCTGAGGGCGGAACTCCGAACTTTTGCTAGCCGAAATGCCGATACCAAGCTACGATCAACCGCGATTGATGCGTTTCCTTTTCGGCCGGAGATTCTCGAAACATGCTGACGATGCTTGGAAGTCCGCGAAGGTGTTGTGACGGAATCACTCGGCGCGAAACGCTGAAGGCCGGGGCGTTATCGGCACTCGGCGGGTTTGGCCTGCCACAGATGCTGGCGGCCGAGCAGGCGGGGCACGTCGGACACGCGAAGGCGAAGAACGTGATCTTCGTGTTTTTGCTCGGAGGCGCTGCGACCCAGGACATGTATGACTTGAAGCCGGAAGGTCCGTCGGAAACGCGCGGCGAGTTCCGGCCGATCGCGACCAGCGTCCCCGGCATCGATGTCTGCGAGCACCTGCCGCAGTTCGCTCAGTGGGCACATCGCACGGCGTTCATTCGCTCGATCAATCACAAGGCAGGCTGTCATAACTGCCTGCCGTGTTACACCGGCTATGACTTGATGCCTCCCGATCAACACCCGCGCGATACCGATCCGCCGAGCATGGGGTCGATCTGCGAATACCTCGGCGCAGGACAGAAGAAGCTGCCCGATTACGTTTACATGCCGGTCTGGCTCGGCTGGGGCCAGGCGTTTCGCCGAGCGGGACCGTACAGCGGCTTCCTCGGCAAACGCTTCGACGGACTGACGACCGAGTCGATGCCGTACTACGACAAGGACGGGTTCGTACCGGTGCCCGGCAATCCGCAGATCGTGCGCGGCGCACCGCTTCTACCAAACAGCGTCCTGAAGGACGGGATGACCGTCGACCGACTGAACTCGCGCCGCTCGTTGTTGCAACAGATCGACGACCAACGTGCGAAAGCCGAGCAAGCCCTCGCGACCGCGTCGTTCGACCGCAATCAACAGCGAGCGTTCGACGTGCTGACCTCCTCGAAGCTGCGTACCGCGTTCGATCTGAGCCTCGAAGACCCGAAGACGGTCGATCGCTACGGCAACACGCTGTTCGGGAACTCGACCCTGATCGCTCGGCGGTTGATCGAGCAAGGCGTGCGCTTCGTGAACGTGACTTGGGATTTGTTCTGGGGGCCAGTCAACGTCGATTATGACGCTTGGGACACGCACCACAAAAACTTCCAAATCCTGAAAAACAACAAGCTGCCCGGCTTCGACCAAACAATGTCGGCGTTGATGGCCGACTTGCAGGCTCGGGGGATGTTGGACGAAACATTGATCTGCGTCACCAGCGAAATGGGCCGCACACCGCGTGTGAATGGCAACGCTGGCCGCGATCATTGGACGAACTGCTACGGCTCGCTGCTGGCCGGAGCCGGCATCCGTGGCGGCACGGTTTACGGAGCCTCCGATTCGCAAGCTGCCTATGTGAAGGACAAGCCGGCACGCCCCGCCGATCTGTGTGCGACGATCTATCGCTGCCTCGGTATCGACCCGGAAATGCGCGTCCCCGATCACAACAACCGCCCGGTCGAAATTGCTCAAGGCGGGCAGCCGATTGAAGAAGTTTTGGCGTGATGTTGGGTGTTCGGACGGGGCGATGAGCTTTGCAGAACTCGGTTGCCGCTACTGAAGTCGAACGACGCATTTCGGCAACGCCTGCTTCCGTTCGGCGATGCCGGCCGCTGTGACTTGCGTGTCACTCGCAACAAATCCCGCCAGTTGAGCCAGCCCTCGAAGATGCACAACTCCGGCATTGATGATCCGCGTCTTGGACAAGTTGAGGACGAAGGGGCCTTTCAAAAGACTCAGAGGTTTACACCCATCGTCACTCATGGTGAGCCCAACCAATCCCAGTTGTTCCAAGTTTTGCAAATCGGAAAGTTGATAAAGCCCGGCGTTCCTGATCGGAAATATCGTCGAGAGTCAGGCTGGCAAGTCTCTGCATCAATCGTGGGAATTGTCGCAGCCCCTCGTCGGTCATCTGCGCGAGCCTGAATTGGAGAGTGCGAAGCTGTTCGAGAAGTCCCGCAACCAATTGGCGTCGGAGTCATTGAAGCCGCGGACTTACGTTTCGATAGGCCCTCTTCTCACGCTCTTGATCCACGGTGTCTGCACCCGCACGACCGGCGCAATCGGACGTCGTTCGGGAAGTCGTCCCCCTTTCGCTTTGACCAATGGGGAGGGCACTTCTATATTGACCAGCCAGTAAAGCCTTCCCAAACAACCGGAATGAGTCCCCCCTCGCCATTGGTCGCTGACGTGACAGGATGTGACGCCAGAGACTCCTACCTTCCCCAGGCGTGAGGTGCATGTTGAAACGTAGTTACTCGGTCTCCTGTTTTCTGGCCGGCATGGTCCTGCTCGCGATGGCGAGTCAGGTTTCGGCGCAGGCTCCCGCGATCACCTACACGACACCGCTGGCTTTGAAGCCCGGTCAGCCAAATGATTTGAAAATCCACGGCGGTGCTCTCGTCGGGCCAACGCAGTTGTGGACCAGTTTCGCGGCCCAAACCGTTCTCAAACCGGACGTGCCGATGAACGGCATGAACGCGGCTGAGTGCGTCTACTCCGTGACTGTCGCCAGCGATGTGCCGGTCGGTATCTACGGCGTCCGAGTCGCCACCGCCAGCGGCACTTCTCCGATTCGGCTGGTTGTCGTCGATGACTTGCCTTCGGTGGCTCAGGCGGCCGGCAACGGTGTGCCGACGGCCGCACAGGCATTGACTCTGCCGACGGCTGTCGATGGACAGGTCAGCAACCTGAGCCAGCACTACTTCAAGTTCACGGTCGCCGCTGGACAACTCGTGACGTTTGACCTGCTCGCGCGGCGGATTGGATCGACGCTCGATCCGATGATTCGATTGCTCGACGCCAAGGGACGCGAGCTGGCTTACAGCGACGATGTCCCTGGCCTGCGTTCCGACAGCCGGTTGTGTTACCAGTTCAAAGACGCAGGCGAGTACATGCTCGAAGTCCGCGACATCCGTTTTCAAGGGAGTGCCAATCACTTTTTCCGACTGCGAATTGGCGACTTCCCGTGCGTGACGGTGCCGTACCCGTTGGCGGTCAAGAAGGGAGCTGCGGGTACTGTGAACTTCGCCGGACTGTATCTCGATGGCGTACAACCGACCGCTGTGAATTTCCCGGCTGATGCGGGCTTTGCTTGGGCGTCGGTTGGAGCCAAGCGAGCCAACGGAGCCAGCAGCGGCTTTGCTCAGATCGCCGTCAGCGACCGGGATGAATTTCTCGAAACCGAACCGAATGACGATCCGAAAGCTCCAAACCGGACCGATCTCGCGCAAGGGATCAACGGCCGGTTCGACAAAGTCGGTGACATCGATCACTTCGTCTTCGCCGCGAAGAAGGGCCAGGCGATGACCTTTAGTGGTATCACGCGGAGACAAGGTTCCCCCGCGGCGCTGATGATGCGACTGCTCAACGCGGCCGGCGGACAGCTCGCCGCGAAGGAAGACTTCGGCGCGATTGATCCGACGTTTGATTTCACGTTTCCGGAAGACGGCGACTACACGCTGGCTGTGCAAGACTTGCATCGCCAAGGGGGGACGCAGTACGCCTATCGAATCGTCGCGACCCCGGTGCAAACTGGATTCACATTGTCTGCATCGGCCGACACGCTCAATGTCGTCGCCGGAGGTACGTCTCTGATCACGGTCACGGCGGCGCGAAAAGGTTATGCGGGTACGATCAATGTTTCCGCAATCGACCTGCCGGCCGGTGTGACCAGCAGCCCGACGTTCATCGGCCCCGGTCGAGACAATGCCGTGCTGACATTGCGATCGACGCCGGAAGCGGCCGCTGGGAAAGTCTCGCTCGCCAAGATCGTCGGCACCGCGTCGATCAACAACGCCGAGTACAAAGCGGTCTCGTCGGTTTCACCCGCCCTCACGGCGTTGTTTGCCGGCTTGCCGTGGCCACCGCAGAATCTGACCGAATCATTCGCCGTTGGCGTTGCTCCAAAGATGCCAATCAGCTTGACCGCCGAACCGGCCGAATTGGTCTTCGGCAGAGATCTGTCGGCGACTGTGAAGATCAAAGTCGCTCGGCAGGAGAAGTTTGACGAAGCGGTCACGATTGCCGTCATTCCCGCGGCTCCGGCCGGTTTGCCTGCCGGCATCACCGCCGCCGTCAAGCCGATCGCGAAAGGGACGAATGAGATCGACGTTGTCTTCACTGCGAACGCGCAAGCTCCGCTTGGCGAGTTCACCGTTGTGCTTACCGGAGCCATCAATCAGAACAACGTCAACACCACGCAGCCAACGCCCGGCATCACGCTCCGCATGCGGTCGCCGTTTGAGGTGGCTGTGAAGCTCGACGCCGATAAGATGGCTCGCGGCGGCACGCTCAAAGGCAAGGTCACGATTGATCGCAACCCGGCCTTCAAAGGGCCGATCACTCTGACGCTCGCCAATCTTCCGAAGGGTGTGACCGCCGCTCCCGCCACGGTTGCCGAGGGAGCCGCTGAAGCCGAAATCGTCCTGACCGCTGCCGCCGATGCGGCTCAAGGAGCCGTCAACAACATCAACGTCCAGGGCAACGCGATGAACGGAGCCGCTAAACTCGCCGGCACGTCCCCGAACATCACGCTGACTGTGGAGTAATTTCAACTGAAAGATCAGTCGCCACCAAAGAAGAACACAACGTTTGCAGTTCTCTCTGTTTTCTCTGTTTCCTGCTGTTCAAGTCACTTCAATTCGAACAGAGGGGAACGAAGGCAACAGTGAGACGAAAAAGGGAAATCAGCAGTCTCAATTTTCGTTCATCAGAAACCAAATCATCGAGGGTTTCGTTATGTTTCAACGCAAGTTTCTCGCCAGCACGTTTGCGGTTTTCAATCTCATTTCGGCCTCGGTGTTCGCCGCCGATCCCGGTGCGATCTCGATTGATCCGGGCAAGTTTGAGTTGCGGGGTGCTCGCGCTCAGCAGCAGCTTGTGGTCAGCGGGACGTACAGCGCAGACGACATTCGCGATCTGACGAACGCCGGAGTGCAATTCGCCTCGTCGAATCCGGCGGTCGTGAAGATCGAAGGGTCGCTCGCGAAGCCAGTTGCCGATGGAACCGCTCAGGTCACCGCGACGTTCGGTGGTCTCAAGGCTACGACGGAAGTAACCGTCAAAGAGATGACGATGCCGTCGCCTGTCAGCTTCAAGAACGAAACGCTCGCCGCGCTGACCAAGGCCGGCTGCAATATGGGAGCCTGTCACGGTTCGCCCTCCGGCAAGGGCGGCTTCCGGCTGTCGCTGCGAGCGTTTGATCCGACGATCGACACGCTCACGCTGCGATCCGAGTTCATGCAGCGTCGCGTCAACACTGTCCAACCCGACGAGAGTCTGTTGCTGAAGAAGCCGTTGATGGAAGTGGCTCACGGCGGCGGACGCCGATTGAAGAAAGGTGATGCCGCTCACAAGGCGTTGCATGGCTGGGTTGGTGAAGGCCTGCGAATGGACGCCGATGGCGTGCCGGACCTCGTGAAGATGGAAGTCTTCCCAAACAAGCGGGTCTTCAAGCCGGCCGCGAAGGAACAGCAACTCGTGGTGATGGGCACCTACTCGGACGGCAGCGTGCGAGACATCACGGCGTTGACCGTCTTCAGTTCGTCGAACGAACAAGTCGCCAGCGTCAACGAAACGGGCCTCGTCTCGAAGGGTGGTCGCGGCGAGACGGCCATCCTCGCCCGCATCCTCGACAAGATGACGACCAGCTACATCACGTTCCTGGAAGACGTCCCCGGCTTTACTTGGAACAACCCACAGCCGAACAACTTCGTCGACAACCTCGTCTTCGAGAAGTTGCAGCAGCTTCAGATTCTGCCGTCCGATCTTTGCTCGGATGAAGAATTCCTCCGCCGAGTTTATCTCGACGTCACCGGTCGCTTGCCGACGATCGACGAGTCGACCGCCTATCTCAACAACCCAGCGGCTGACAAGCGCGCCCAACTGATCGATGCGCTCGTTGAAAGCGACGACTTCGCCGACTTCTGGACGCTCAAATGGACCGACATTCTGCGATCAAACAGCAAGAAGGTCACGGCGGTCGGCACCCACAAGTTCCGCCGTTGGGTCTATGACACGATCCGCACCGACAAGCCGTTCAATCAATTTGCACACGAATTGGTCACCGCCAGCGGCAGCGTCTTCGAGAACCCCGCCGCGAATTATTGGCGAGCCAGCCGAGACCCGAACGACGCCGTCGAAACGACCGCACAGCTCTTCCTCGGCATCCGCATTCAATGTGCAAAGTGCCACAACCATCCGTTCGAACGTTGGTCTCAAGACAACTACTACGGCATCGCCGCTGCGTTCACCCGGATCGCTCGGCAAAAAGGTGACACGGCCGACGAGGAAATCATCTACCCGATGCCGACCGGCGAAATCACGCAGCCGCGCACCGGCAAGCAAATGAAGGTGCATCTGCTGCTGAAGGGTGATGTCGATGACGCTCCGGGCCAGGATCGCCGCGAAGTCTTCGCCAACTGGCTGACCTCGAACGACAATCCGTTCTTTGCGAAGACCGCCGTGAACCGCATCTGGGGCCACTTGCTCGGCCGAGGCATCGTCGAGCCGGTCGATGACTTCCGCGACTCGAACCCACCATCGAACGCCAAGCTGCTGGATGAACTTGCTGCTCAGTTCGTGAAGAACAACTTCAGCCAGAAGTTCGTCGTGAAGACCATCCTCAAGAGCCGCACCTATCAACTCAGCAGCCGCAAGAATAACTTCAATAAGGACGACGAGATTTACAATTCACACTCGAACACGCGATTGCTCTCGGCCGAGCAACTGCTCGACGCGATCTGCCAAGTGACGAACGTGCCGGAATCCTTCGCTGGTTTGCCCCCCGGCACGCGAGCTGTCTCGCTGGCCGATCCACCGACCGACCACTACTTCCTGAAGATCTTCGGCCAGCCGCAGCGCGAGATGGCCTGCCAATGTGAACGCTCCAACGAATCGAACCTGTCGCAAGCTCTGCAAATGATCAACGGCCCGACGGTCCACGGAAAGCTCCGAGCCGACACCGGCCGCATCGCCGTCTTTGCGAAAGAGAACAAGCCGGACGATGAGGTCATCACGACGCTGTACCTCGCCGCCTTGTCTCGTAAGCCGACTCAAGCCGAACTCGACGCCGCGAAAAAACACATCGCGGCTCAGCAAGATCGTCGTCTTGCCCTCGAGGACGTGGGGTGGGCCATCCTGAACTCGAAGGAGTTCTTGTTCCAGCACTAATCGCGAAGAGCGATCGCCGGAAACCTCATTCTGCCCTCATCATTCTGCCAAAACTTTCGGCTGAATGATGGGGGCAGAGTCGTTTAGGGGCCGCACGCTGTCGAATGATTACGCCTCGCGATAGAAAGATTGCGGTTCGGTTGATCCGTTGCCTCTCGAATCCGTGGGCTCACTCGATGTCCCAGCTTCAACCTATCGAGACGAATTTGTTGGCGACGAACGCCAATGCCCCGGACACTACTGTGAAGGTGAGCGATCCGTCTCCGGCCAGTTCATCCGTGACGGCTGAACCGACAGCCCACCAGGCTGCGAAGACCGAACCGATCGTGTCAGCCAAGCGGACTCCGGATCATTGGCTGTGGCTGACCAAACTCGATCAGACGTTCGTGACGATTGTCGTGGCTGGGCTGCTGGTGCTTTCTGGATATCACTGGGCGACACTTGGTGGTTGGGGGATGCGGCCGATCGAAATCGAACGGCAGCCGGAGCGGCGGTACGACTTTCGCCTCGACATCAACTCGGCCAGTTGGGTCGAGTGGACGCAGATCGAAGGAATCGGTGAGGCGACCGCGAACAAAATCGTCGCCGACCGCGACTCGAACGGCCCGTTTAGGTCAATCGAGGGTTTATTACGAGTCAAAGGGATCGGCCCGAAGACACTGGAAAAGATGCGGCCCTTCCTGCGCGATCCGAACGAAACGCCCGGCAAGGTGAAGGGCACGCTATGAAGGTCTCTCCAAGTCGGTTGGGACTCTGTCCCAACCCGGTCGGGACGAAATCCCAACCTGCAAATCGCAGCCGTTCGTTCACAGACTCTTCGATGTTATGGATGACCGTCGTCGCCGTTCTGCTCGCAATCGCACCAGCCTCGGCCGATGAACCTGCGGCCTCGCTTTCGGCGGGGTTTCGAAAGTTCGCGATTTCGTACAAGGCGGCGGACGAAGAGCGGCGTCGGGACGTGTTCTTGTGGTATCCATCGGCGAAGGAGGCGCAGCGGCATGACTATGGTGGGCAGATCGGCTTGGTGTCGGTGAATGCTGACGTGGCAAAGGGATCGCATCCGTTGATCTTGTTCTCCCACGGGTTCCTGGGAACAGGGGATCAGACGATCTTCTTGACGGAGGTGTTTGCGCGGCAGGGTTACATCGTCGCGTCGCTTAATCATGCGGACTCGTTGTCGCAGAAGCGGACGAAGCCGATCGAATCGCCGAAATTCGGGGACGCCAAGAATTGGACCGACCAGAAGTTTCGAGATCGTCGCGACGACATGCTCGCGCTGCTCGATCATTTGCTGGAACTCAACGGCAAAAACGAGACGTACCTGTACGAGCACTTGCAGGCCAACAGGATCGGAGCCTGCGGACATTCGCTGGGCGGCTACACAGTGCTGGGCTTGGCCGGTGCGTGGAACTCGTGGCGCGACGACCGAATCAAAGCGGTGCTCGCGATGTCACCGTACTCCATGCCCTTTCTGACGCAGGGCAGCATCGCCCAGATCAAGGTCCCGACGATGATCCAAGGGGGCACACGCGACTTCGGTATCACCCCGTTTCAACCCCTGATTTACAACAAGCTGACGGCTCCGAAGTATTTGCTGGTTCTCAAGAATGAAACACATCTTGGTTGGACCAACCTGATCTCGCTGGGGAAGACGACAGTTGAAGTGGTGCAAGATGGCAATGCGCAGCTCATCACCGATTACAGCGTCGCCTTCTTCGAAAGGCATCTGCGGCTGAAAGAGGGTCAAGAGACCAAACTCTTACAACAGAAGCATCCGCGTTTGGACTCGTACCGCCACGACGAGAAGTGAGGAAGACGGTTTGATCGCGCCGACCGTGCGATTCAGAAGTGTGGATTCGGTCGAGATTCAACTCCAGGTTTGGGAGACGATTTCTGGCTGTTGACGACGGTTGAAAATGACGGCGCGCAGAAGTGTTTGCTGGTGAACGGAGAAGATCAGAGCGTTCGCTTGGATCTTCATGCGGTTCACCAAGAGACACAGGATTGCGTAGCAATATGGAATTTCGGAAGGAAGTTCGTCGTGAAGTTCTGACGAACGAATTGAGCCAGCGTGCCGCCTGTCGGAAGTACGGCTCGGGCTGGCACGCGCTGAAGAAGATTTTGGCTCATGCCGAGCCAGCGGGGTATCGGCTGCGATGATTCGTGATGACCAGCGGCTGGCTCAAACGACGGCCGAGAAGACTTCTTGCGTCAAGTCACTGGCGTCTTCTTTCGACAGTCCGTGACGGCGTCCTCCCAGTGATCGACCAACGAACCATACAGATCAGTCAACCACCGCCACGCTTACGGGCCGTGATGTCGCATACGGCTTAGCCAACTGGTGGAGTTCATGCTCGCAGAGGGTGATGGAGGAAGGCTCATCAGTGATTGCAAATCTCAAATTGAGTGAGGGGATTCGTTCGAGTAGCGAGGCTCGATGGGCCGGGCTACCGTATTGCCCTCCGCTACCCGATTCCAGAGGTTTCTTAGTTTTGGAGTTGTCTCATGAGCCGCGCAGACGATCTTGCTCTCGTTCACGAGTACACGCAGAGCGACAGCCTGATCAAGCACATGCTGGCCGTCGAAGCGGCGATGCGCGCGTACGCTCGGAGGTTCGGAGAGGACGAGGATAAGTGGGGCACCGTCGGTTTGCTGCACGACTTCGATTACGAACGCTGGCCGACGGCACCGGATCATCCTTTGCAGGGCTCGCGGATTTTAAAGGAGCGTGGGTACTCGGATGAGATCATCTACGCGATCAAATCTCACGCCAGCTACCTGACCGATTGCCCGCGCGTGTCGTCGCTCGACAAGGCGTTGTTCGCGTGCGACGAATTGTGCGGCTTCATCACGGCCTGCGCGCTGGTGCGGCCAAATCGGTTGGAAGAGCTCGAACCGAAGAGCGTCCGCAAGAAGATGAAACAGGCTTCGTTCGCCGCAGCCGTCCACCGCGAAGACATTACGGAAGGGGCGGCCAATCTCGGCGTTGACCTCGACGAGCACATTGCGTTTTGCATCGCGGCTTTGCGAGAAATCGCGGCGGATTTGGGGCTGTTGCCAGCCACCGACTCATTGGAAACGTGAGCGCCCGAGAACGCTGCACTCGCACTCAAGTCCCGTCGTTCGATGTGCGCCCTCGCTCGCGCTTCGGGTTAGTCGGAGACAAGCCCTGTTGCCTGAATTTGGAATCGTCCGCTACAAGCCCGACCCTTCGTTGGGCGTGAGCGCCCCACTTCGAACACCCTGCGGATTTCCAAGGATGGGAAAGCCCCCGTTCACTCTGTTGCTGACCTGCGCGGGCCGCAAGGTCTCACTGGTCAATCAGTTTCGCCAGGCATTCGAAGAACTGGATCTCGACGGCCAGATCATCGGGGTGGATTCCTCCGCGCACTCGGCGGTGTTGAGCGTCTGCGACAAGTCGTACATTATTCCGCACTGCGATCATCCGGCGTATGTGCCGACGCTGCTGGAGGTGTGCCATCGACATCGAGTCCAGCTGGCGCTTCCGCTGATCGATGTCGATTTGTTGGTGCTGGCCGCGCATCGCGGGCAGTTCAGTGAGATCGGCACGCTGGCAATGATCTCGTCTCTGCCAGTGGTTCAAATCTGTCGCGACAAAGCGAGTACGTCCCGTTTTTTTGAAGAGCGCGGCATCCCGACGGTCCGCTGTTTGTCGATCGAGTCTGTTTGCAACGGTGAGGCACAGTACCCTGTTTTCATCAAGCCGGTGAACGGGTCAGGCAGCCAGCACGCGTACAAAATTCGCAATCGTGAGGAATTGGATTTCTTTGTGCGTTATGTCCCGCAGCCAATGCTGCAAGAGGTCGCACAGGGGCAGGAATATACGGTCGACGTTCTGTGCGATCTCGGCGGTCGAGTTATCAACGCCGTCCCGCGCCGCCGACTGGAAGTTCGTGCGGGCGAGATCAGCAAGGGAGCCACCTGCAAAGATTGGCGAATCATCGATGCGACGGTCGACTTGGCGACGAAGCTCGGCGGAGTCGGACCGTTGACTGTGCAGTGCTTTGCAGGTGAGGAAGCCGATTCGGCGATTCGCTTCACCGAGATCAACCCGCGAGTGGGTGGCGGTCTGCCGTTGTCGATCGCGGCGGGAGCCAACTACCCGAAACAAATCATCCGCATGGCGCTGGGCCAGGCGATCGAACCGTGTGTCGGCGACTTTGCCGACGAGTTTTACATGTTCCGTTACGAGGAGGGGGTGTATGTCCCCGCAGCGAGTCTCGCGGACATCCCCTGTCTGCGCGAAATCTCTGAGTGCCGTGCTGCTTGATCTTGACGACACGCTGTATCCGGAGCGGGAATTCGCTCGTGGCGGCTTTCGTGCGGCCGCAGCCGTGTTGGCCGAGCGCTTGTCACGGTCCGCCGACGAACTCTTCGAGTCGCTGTGGCACGCGTTTGAACGCGGAGTCCGCGGCTCGATCTTCGACACGGTTCTCGCGGAACTGAACGTACTGTACGACGACGCGCTAATTGCCGAACTGGTCCGAGCCTACCGCTCGCACGAACCACAACTGAGGCTGTTCGAGGACGCCGATCGCCTGCTTGAATTGCTGTGGCCGCGCTATGGCATCGGCCTGCTCACCGACGGCATAGCCGAGATGCAGCGGCGCAAGGTGAAATCTCTCGGCCTGCAACACCGCGTCGAGGCGATCGTCTACTCGGACGACTTCGGCCGCGAGCATTGGAAGCCGTCGCCGATTCCATATTTGGAACTGCTCCGCAAGATGCTCGTCGATCCGTCACGCGCCGTCTACGTCGGCGATAACCCGAAAAAGGATTTCATCGGAGCACGTCGACTCGGCCTGCAGACCATTCGCATCCGCCGGCCAGACACTGAGCACGGCCATTTGGACGCACAACCCGGCTTTGAATCCGATCACGAAATCACTTCCTTGGATTTGCTTCCCGATTGGCTCGCCGCGAACGAGCGATCTGAACGACACGCCGCCTGATGACAATGACGAAAGAATGACGAAGCTCGAATGTCGAAATTAACGTCCACAAACACTCGCCATCCCAAGTTGGCCTACGTCACGACGCACGCTATCAGTGCCGAAAACCTGATGCACGGGCAACTGACGTTTCTGCGCGAACAAGGGTTTGACATCACCGTGATCGCCGCACCTAGCGAGTCGCTCGATGTCGTGCGCGAACGTGAAAAAGTGGCGACGATTCCAATCCCGATTGAGCGCGAGATCTCTCCGGCCGCCGATGTGACAACGCTCGCGAAACTCTGCAGGTGCTTTCGCAAGCTGCGGCCAGACATCGTCAATGCGGGAACCCCGAAAGCGGGACTGCTTGGCATGCTCGCGGCCAAGCTGACCGGAGTGCCAGTGCGGCTTTACACGCTGCGCGGTTTGCGATTGGAAACAACATCGGGATTCAAGCAGCAGTTGCTCGCGACGACGGAAAGAATTGCCGCGAGCTGTGCTCAGCAGGTGATCTGCGTGGGTGACAGCCTGCGGCGGGAGTTCATTCGTCGGGGGCTGGTCACTGCTGACAAGACGATTGTGCTGCGGCACGGTTCATCGAACGGCGTGAATGCCGAGCGGTTTCAGTACTCGACGGAACAATTTGCGCAGGTCGAACAATTACGAATTTCGCTGGGGATTCCCGCGAATGCACCGGTGATCGGCTTCGTCGGCCGATTGACTCGCGACAAAGGGATCGTCGACCTGCACGAATCTTTTACGCGACTGCTCGTCGAGTTTCCCGATCTGCGGCTTATCCTGATCGGCTGGGCCGAACCGGGAGATCCCCTTCCGACAGAAGTTTGGCAGAGCCTCCAGCAGCATCCGCAGATCATTCTCACCGGTGCGATCAAAGACCCGTCGTTGCACTACGGTCTGTTTGACGTCGTCGTCTTTCCGTCGTCTCGCGAGGGGTTTCCGAATGTGCCGATGGAAGCGGCGGCAGCCGGAGTTCCGGTTGTGGGCTACTCAGCCACGGGAACGCTCGATGCGGTTGTGGATGGAGTCACAGGCACTCTGGTGCCGTTGCACGACTTGGCCTCGCTGACAGCGGCGACTGCAGAGTATCTTCGGTATCCATTGCAGCGTCACCGACATGGCGAGGCGGGTCGCCGCCGTGCTTTGCAAGACTTCCGCCGCGAAGACCTCTGGCAATCGCTCGCCGATTTGTACGTCCATTGGTTGAGCGAGCGCGGATTGCCGTTGCCGATTTCGGCAATTGCGAAGACTGTCCCGCTTCGGAAGACAGCATGATTTGTTTTTCAAATCCCTATCGAACATTCGGCAAACGTCTGTTGGACCTGTGCGTCTCGGTACCAGCGTTGTTGTTGGTCGCCCCGTTGTTGGCGGCGATTGCGGTGGCGATCAAGCTGACGTCTCGCGGTCCGATTGTTTTCGTTCAGGAGCGGATGGGCCGAAACGGTGTCGCGTTTCGCACGTTCAAGTTTCGAACGATGACCGACCGACATCGAACATCTCACCAGGAAATCATCGGGAAAACCGACGAGGTCACGGCGATCGGGTACTGGTTGCGGCGGTTCAAGCTCGACGAACTGCTGCAGTTGTGGAACATTGTCAACGGCGACATGTCGCTGGTTGGCCCGCGGCCGGCATTACCGGCTCAGTTGGCGGAATACACCGATCTTGCTCGGCAGCGATTGCTCGTGCGGCCGGGTCTGACCGGGCTGGCACAGGTGCATGGCAACATCCACCTGACGTGGCCGGAGCGCTGGATCTACGATGCGGAATACGTTGGGAGTGTGTCGTTCGCAAACGATGCGTGGATCGTCGTTCGTACAGTTGCGGTTGTGGTGTTGGGTGAGGAACTCTTCCTCAAAAAACCGACGCCGCCGGACGCGCAGAAGACTCGTCGGGCGGCGTAGTCGAGAGTCGATCACGACTTCTCGGGCTCTTCGGGATCAATTTGGTAGGTCGTGTCTCCGAGGTTGACCAGCACGGGTTCATCAAAAGCGATGTACTTCGCCAACGCGGCGTGCTTGGCGGCGAGGTCGAAGTACTCGCGACTGAATAGGCGAATGCGGATGGCTTTCTTGGCTTGCTCGTCGGAAACGGTTGAGTCTTGCCATTGATTGTTCTTGCGGAAGAACGACTTCTGTCCGACTTGGCGGAGATTTGATTCCGCTGGCAATGCCTTGTCATCACTGGGTGCCGTCGGATCAAACGGACTGCCCGGTCTTGGACGAGTGGCTGTCGAAGCCTGATTGGGCCTCCCAGTCGCGGACTTCGCAACGGATGGCAGTCCGCCACCAGCTCCACCAGCCGGCGCGTTTTGAGCATTCTGAAGTTGTCCTTTGAAGGAGCGCTGTTCAAATCCCGCCGCGCCATCGACCTTTTCGAGCTCGCGGCGGGCAACGCCACTCGCGCGAGCCGCATTGCTGCTATCGGCGAGTCGGACGTTTTCGTCGGCCAGAAAACTCGTGTACGGCGTCATGATCCCGTGCTGGATCGAAAGCCGCACGAGTTCATCGACCAGTTCCTGGTTGTGTCCTCGCAGGTCGAGTTCGTCGATGATCTCTCCGACGCGGCGAGTAGCCCACAGCTTTTCGACAAATCCAAAAGTTTCGTCATTCGATTTGGCGACGAAAGCGGCGGGAAAAGAAAACGTCTTCTTTTCGTCCGCTGCGACACCGGTCAGTGTAACTTTGGCGGTGCCGGCTTGGCGGTAGCGGCCGACCCAGACGAGTTGTTCGCCCTGGAATAAGTCGGTCAATTGTCGCGGGTACGTGCGGCTGATGAGCGGCGTTGTTGCGGCGGGAATGACCGCGTCGAATTCGACATTGATCGCAATGTCGGTCAGCACCGGCGAGCCGATCTTGCGATACAGCGCTGAGACCGACGCCTCGATGTTCTCGTTCGGCCGGACGTAAACCGACTGGCCGCGGTGGTCTCGCGAGAGACGGTCGAGCAGCCGGCTGTTGACGTCGAAGCCGACTCCGAAATTGAAGACGCGTGCGTTGACCTTGTTCGCCTCTTTCGCCTTCGCGGCGATTCGTTGCTCGTTGAGTTCGCCGACGGTCGGGATGCCGTCGGTCAGGAACAGGACGTAGTTGGGACGCTTCGGATCCGTCAGTTGGTTGAGCGAGGTCTGTAACGCTCCGTCAATGTTCGTGCTGCCGCCAGCGTACAGGCCGTCGGCGAATCCCAGAGCCGCTTTGATGGTTGCTTCGTCGGCGCGTTGCAATTCCGGTCGAAAACTTTCGACGGCCGAGTCGTAGACGACGACGTTGAAGTTGTCCTCCGGTCGCAACTGTTGGATCAGAAACTTGAGTGCTCCGCGAGCCTGCTCAAACTTCTGCCCGGTCATGCTGCCGCTGCGGTCGATGACGAAGACGCAGGTTTTCGGCAACGGCTTCGCGTCCGGCCGAACGTCGGGGCTGGCGAGCATCAGGAAGAAGCCGTCTTCAGAATCTTTGGGCCGATAACTGAGGACGCTCATGCCGACGGCTCCCCGTTCGGTGCCGAACAGCAGACGGAAATCATCCGGATTGGAGACGTGGTTGAGCGTCAGCTTGCTGACAGCGTGCGTGCTGTCCGGGCGAGAAAGGTCGATCGTGTGCGTCGGGCTGTAGACCGCTTTCAGTGGCTCAGTGGTTTCGATCCGCACGTTGATGTTCATCGACTCAATCGGATGATGCGCGTGCTTGTGAGTTCCGATCGGCAGCAGTAGGTCGGTCACCCCGCTCTCGCTGCGGAGCAATTGCTGGTAGCGGATCTCAACCTTCCGCTCAGCCTGCGGCGGCACTGGGAAGACGCTCGTCTGGAATAATCCTTGGCCGAGATATTCCAGCAGCGCGGGGTCTTTTCGCTGGCGGACGATCGACTCGTAAATCGCGCGAGCTTCGTCCTTCTTCATCAGCTTGCCCACGAGCTCTTTGCCATCGACCAGCAGCGTGAGTTGACTGACGGCCGCATTCTCTGGCATGGGGAAGAGGAGTTGGGCTTCGAGAACCTGACTGCTGACATTCTGAAAAACCTGCGAGAACTGCACAGTCGCAATCTGGTCTTTGACCGTGACGTTCATGTCCACCGTTCGGACTTTGTAGACCGACGGCGGCGGAGTGGGACGGCTCACAACCGGGGGCCGAATGATGGGTGCTCCGTGGTCGATGATGACCACTTGAGCTTGAGCGAGGTTGGCAAACAGGGCCGCAAAGGCACCGACGACGAAAGTCCAAAATCCTCGCTGCATGGCAATGACTCCTTGTCCGGGTCGGTGAGCCGAGGGCAAATCGGGCGGTTCGACAGGTCGTGACCAGCCAAAGTTCCCGGAAACTTCGGCTGCTTGCCGGCCTTGGAAGACAGGTCTAAACTCGCGCGACGAATTTGCAAGACGAGTTTATCGTCCCAACGGAGCGATTTGACGTGGAGATTTCGGTCAACGGAGAGCCTCGGCAAGTCGAGGCGGGCTGCACAGTGGCCAAGCTGCTGGAGGAGTTGAAATTGCAGCCGCGATATCTGGCCGTCGAGCGAAATCAGGAACTCGTGCCGCGGGCGACCCATGCGGCGTGCGTTCTGCAGCGGGGAGATTGCGTTGAGATTGTGACGCTCGTCGGTGGGGGCTGACCAGACGTGGGCATCCGGTTTACTTTTGGTGGCTCGCGGGCTGAATCGTGTTGAGCGACGAGAGATGGGCGATGTATCGCGAATTGACCTCGGGCAAAGTGTCGCGCAAGGCCGTACTTAGCGGGGCGGGGTGCGGGTTTTCTCGCAGTTCTTGCAGGTGATTCAGCAGCACCTCGCGCGAGCCGTCGGAACTGTGCAGCAGGAAGTGGACCCAGGCCCAGGACTCTTGGTAGTCGGCTCGCTGCATTTGAATGACGTCTTGCAGGGACTCCAGGCGATCGAGGTCCGGTTCCCAATTGTTGGCGATGGCGATGCCGAGCTTTCGGACGTACTCGCGATTAACTTTGTTGAGAGTTGAACGCGGCAGCTCGAAATATTCGGCCAAGCCCTCGTCGAGCCACAACGGGACGTGCTTGAGCTGCGCGTGCAGCAGACCGTGAGTGAACTCGTGGCGAAGATCTTCTTGGATACTCTCGCCCCAGAAAGTGTAGACAGCCAGCTCGCGCGGTGTGCCGACGAAGTAAGCGCGGCGAGGTGGCAGGCCAGGGTATGTCTTGTCGAGATATTGCTGGTACTTCGTCTTGTCTCCGAAGACGTAAACGACGACGTCGCGCCCTTCGAGCGGCAGTTGTAATTCGTGGGCGACATCCCTCCGCAGTTGAATCAGGTCTTGGATCAACGGCTGGTCGAGCTTCAGCTTCAGGTCGCTGATGACCTGCAACTGCTCGGATCGCACCGAGTGTCCTGCGGGGAGCTGACCGATTTCGTGCCGCGCGGTGCGGCAGCCGCTGGTGAGAACCGCGATGGCGAAAAATAACAAACCGAGTAACGGAGAACCGACAACGGAGAATGAGAAATGACAGCGGTGGCACCCGGTGCTGGTCATTCCTTGTTCTCCAATTGAGTCACCCGGTGACCCAGTCTTCAGTAATTATTCGCGGTCAAACTTTGGCAAGCTCAATGACGTGTCATCGTCGCGCGGCGGAGCTTCGCCAAAGGTTTTGTCCATGAAGCGTGTCGTGACCGCTTTGCGGATCAGATCGGATCGACCGGTCAACACCAGGGCTTTGACCAACTGGGGGTGCTTGGTCCATTCAGCGGTGTCCCACTCGCGGACATCAACGTAGACGTCGACAAGCATAGCGCTCGGTTTGGGCACGAAGACCCAATCGTCCTTGGTCCGCACGACATGAAACTTGAAGGCGATGAACATGGCGGCCGCTCCAAGCAGCGCGCCAAAGGCCATAGCAAACAGTCGTCGCATGAGTTCCCTCTCTTCGCTGGCGACCGAAATCCGGAGCGGGGTTGTCCCAAAATCCCTGAATTGCCACAAGACGGACTGACGGTGAAGTTCTTGATGCGTTTGCCCTCTCCAGCTAAGCTCCAACCGACGTCGCCGGAGGGAGGAGACCTCATGGAGTCCAATCCGGCGTTTCTTTATTGTCGTCCCAAAGTCCTACCCCACCGGCATGCCCAAGAATTCTGACATCCGCATCAAGGAGGCGGTTTGCTCCTTCGAACCGATCACCTTTCGCGCCCCCGTGAAGTTTGGTGGTCGAGTTGTCAGTAAGTCTGTCCTCATCAACGTTGAGGTCGTCGTCGAGACGAAATCGGGCAAACATGCAACGGGGCTGGGAAGCATGCCGGTCGGAAACGTCTGGGCTTGGCCATCGGACAAAGTCAGTCCTGACGACGCCGAGAAGGCGATGATGGACTTCGGCGAGCGAGTCTGCGATCTCGCGATGCTGTTCCCGGATTACTCCGACCCCATCGACATCGTCTACCACATCTCCGGCGAGTACGCGCACTTGGGGACCAAAATCCTCCCGCAGGAGCTGAAACTCGCTGAGCCGATGCCGGAGTTGGCTGAATTGGTCGCCGCCAGTCCGCTCGACGCCGCAATTCACGACGGCTTCGGCCGAGTCAATCAGATCAACAGCTACAACGCACTCTCGAAGCAGTACATCCACGAGGACTTGTCGTCGTACCTCGACGAGCAATTCAAAGGGGAGTACCTCGATCAATATACGCTGCGCGAGCCGAAAGCTCGAATGCCGCTGTATCACCTGGTCGGAGCGCTCGACCCGCTGACTGCCGCCGAAATCACGAAGCGGATCAACGACAAATTACCGGAAACACTGCCGGAGTGGATCAACTACAACGGGCTGACCCATCTGAAAATCAAGCTCAATGGTGATGATCTGAACTGGGACGTGAACCGCGTGTTGGAAGTCGAGAAGGTTTCCGCCGAAGCACAGGCCAAGCGGGGCTGCAAAGAGTGGGTTTACTCGACCGACTTCAACGAGAAGTGCCAGGACGCCGCGTACGTTTTGGAATTCCTCGCGCGGGTCAAAGCCGGTTCGCCCGCCGCCTACGACCGGATTCAGTACATCGAGCAGCCGACCAGTCGGCATCTGAAAGCACATCCCGAATTGAAACTTCACGAGGTCGCGAAGCAAAAGCCGGTCGTGCTGGACGAAGGGTTGGTCGATTACGAATCACTACTGCTAGCGCGCGAGATGGGCTACACCGGCGTGGCCCTCAAGGCGTGCAAAGGCCAGACGGATTCACTGATCCTCGCGGCGGCAGCTCAGAAGCTGGGCATGTTTTTGTGTGTTCAAGATTTGTCGTGTCCTGGCTATTCGTTCCTGCACTCGGCCAGCTTGTCGGCCCGTATTCCCGGAGTCGCGGCCATCGAAGGCAACAGCCGCCAGTACTGCCCGGCCAGCAATCGACCGTTCGCCCGACGCTTCCCGACAATGTTCGAGATCAAAGACGGAACCGTCGGAACCAGCGTGCTCAACGGCGAAGGCTTGGGGTTCTGAGGAACGTGGGCGACGCGAGTGCCAATTGACTCGTTTTTTTGAACGGGTCTATAACCCGCCGCTCGTAGGTTGGGGACTCTTGACCGACCTGCGATGGTCAAGAATGCCCGTTTTACTTTCGGCACAATTCGTCAAGGATGACGATCATGAGCATGGCAGCAATGGCGAGTCGCACGGCCGCGACATTCTCGCAGTTCGAGCAACTGCGGGAGGGTCGTGCGGTCATCAAGCAAGAGGCAGAAACGCTGCTCGAACTGGCTGGCCGGCTGGACATGGACTTCTGCCGCGCGGTCGAACTGATCTTGCAGGCAAATGGCCGGGTCGTCGTCACCGGGATCGGCAAGGCAGGTCTGATTGGACAAAAGATCTCGGCGACGTTGGCTTCGACCGGAACGCGTTCGCAATTCTTGCATCCGACCGAGGCCTTGCACGGCGATCTTGGTTGTCTCGGCAGTGACGACGTGCTGCTGGCGCTGTCCAACAGCGGCGAAACTCAGGAGGTCTGTGACGTCGTCGTCGCTGCACGCAGTCTCGGACTGTCATGCATCGCGTTGACGGCGAGTGAGTTTAGCACGCTTGGTTCACAGGCCGCGGTCGTGCTGCGGCTTGGTTCGATTCGCGAGGCGGGGCTGATGAGCCTTGCTCCAACCTGCAGCACCGCCGCGATGTTGGCGGTCGGCGATGCGCTGGCGCTGGTGCTCAGTCGCTCGCGAGGATTCACCCCGCAGCAGTTTGCAGTATTGCATCCCGGAGGTAGTCTGGGGCGTCGGCTACGTACTGTTCGCGAAGTGATGCGGCGCGGAACACAACTGCGGATCGCGCCGCAGTCAGCGACGATCCGCGAGGTGTTTTCGTTGCAAACCAGTCACGGTCGGCGCACAGGAGCCGTCATGTTGATCGACAGCGACGGCCGACTGAGCGGGCTGTTCACCGACAGCGATTTGGCCCGGTTGCTCGAACAGCATCGCGAAGGGCAATTGGATCGACCGATTGCCGAGTCGATGACGATGTCCCCCTTGACGATTGATGCGGACTCGTTGCTGCATGAGGCAGTCGAGGTGTTGTCGAATCGCAAGATCAGCGAACTGCCTGTCGTCGACGACGAACGACAACCGATCGGGTTGATCGACATCACCGATGTGATCGGACTGATGCCTCCGTCGACGACGTAGTTGATCCTCCTGGAGTCCCCCGTGCTCAAGCGGTTGTCATTTACGCTGACCGTCATTACCAGCCTATCCGGGCTGTACTGGCTGTACTCGCTGGTCGTGACGCCGCGATTGGCACCCAAGATGCTGACTGCTCTGCAACGCCCGAACAGCAATCACGACGATCTGAAATTCGAACCGCCTCCTAGCAACATTCAATACGCGGAACAGTTTCTACCCGATGCTGCGTGGGCGGCCAGCGCGAAGCGTCAGATTGCGATGGCGAATGGCGTGATCTACACAAACAGTTGGCAATTGAATGACAAGGCGAAGAATCTCTACGAGTTTCGTCCGTTTGCGATGATCTGGTTCAACACGCCCGACGAGAGTGCGGATGACTCCGATACGCATGACAATAAGCCACCAATGACGCTTGTGTCGGATTCCGGGCTCGTGCAATTCTCGTCGGAGTTTGATCCGATCAACAATCGCAAGTACGGTCGCGTAATCGGCGGCAAACTCGAGGGCCAAGTCGTTGCCGCCGGACCGGATGGACTTTCGATTCGTGGACGCGATTTCTTCTTTTACGAAAAGTCGCTGGAGCTTCAAAACGATTCGCCCGTGTTGCACAGCGATTCGCCCGTGGTGTTCAGTTTTCAACAGCATCACGGTACGGCCGATCTTGGTTTCAAAGCGGATCTGCGGCCCTCGGCTGAGTCGCATCGGCCAAACCAACTGTTAGCCGTTGCCGGATTCCGTCGAGTGCAACTGCGAGGACATGTCGAAATGGACCTCGCCGATCCGGATAACCCGCTGCATGTGACCTGTGATGAAGTCTTTCAATTCAATCCCGAACAAGAAGTCGCTTCGTTTCATGGCAACGTCATTGTCCAGCGGTTCATCCCCAACGCTGAACCTGATTTATTGAAGGGCGAAGACTTTCGACTGGACTTCATGAATAACCCCCATCGAGACAATGATCAGACGCCGCGATCGCGAGGCGACGCACCGACGTTCGTTCCGATCCTTGGAGGCGATGGCCCCAAAGCCCTGTCGGCGACTGGACCAATCTTAGATGGCCTCGATCTGCAGAACGCACGCACAACTTCGAACACCAACCGAGGTTCGTTTGAATTGCGGGAGGCACGCATGACCGGAAGACGTGTCGTCGCCGAGTCTCCCAGCAGAGGCTTGACTGTCTTGGCAAACAGTTTGATTTATGACGTTGTCGCTCGCACTTTGAGTCTGGTTGTGGTTCCGGCGGCGGGAAAATCGGCGGGGCCAGATTTGAAATCGGTTTTTGTGCAGCATAAATCCTCGGCCACTGACCTGAATTGTCCCAAACTGCAACTGACACACGACGAAAGCGGTCAAGTGGTTTCTGTCCACGGCGACGGACCGGGCCGAATGCGTCGCCGAGTGCCTGGCTCAAATGCCGTGGAGTTCTCGGCGAATTGGCAATCACATTTTGATCTGCAGCAAGTGCTCGATACGGAAATGGATCTGGTCACACTTGTCGGCGACGCGTTCATCGCGCAACCGAATCGAGAGACCAGCCTCGAAGCGGAACAGATTCAGCTTTGGTACGACCGGCCGACCCACGTGTCAAACAGAGCCGAACTCCGTGCAGGTGCTGGCAGCACTCGCAAAGCAGCCATCGTCACGGTCAACGACGCGGCCGCTCATTCGGTTCCTGATCCTGCGACTCGTGAGTTTCGGCCAAGGCAACTTCAGGCGCAGGACAATGTCGTCGTACTGAGCCCGCAATTGAACGCCGAGACGAAGCGATTCATTGTCAACTTTGACGACAAATCGTCCGCGACCGGTGAATCGGCCGACGGATCGATGTCACGATCTCGCGTGAGTCAGGTTGGGATGAGCGACGCAAAGACCACCATCAACTCGAAGACCAAAACTCCTGACAAGCTCGATAGCCTGAAAGATTCTCCGCAACCGCTGCAATTCCGCTCGGATTTGATTCGCGCAAATGTGCAACTGGCCAGCGGGTCGCGACAAGTCGCCGATCAGCCCGAATTGACCGAGGTCTGGACCGAAGGCCAAGTCGATTTCCAACAGCCGCGTGAAGGCAACGACGAACCGTTGCGATTGCTGGGTGACCGATTGCACTTGCGAAACGCCAGCCGCGAGGGTCAGCAGGTGCTGCATGTCTTCGGTCAGCCGGCGATGATTCGAGCACGCGGCTTCGATCTCGAGGGACAAGAGGTCTTCCTGGATCGTCGCAACAATCGCGTTTGGATCGAAGGCGCGGGTGTGTTGCGGATGCCGGTGAAAAATGACCCGTTTGATGGCGCGCCATTTCGCAAACCAACGTTGATGACGGTGCAGTGGAAGGAACAAATGCTCTTCGATGGCCAAACAGCGACGTTCTTGGATGACGTCAACGCCGTACTCAAAGACAGCCGCCTGCAGTGTGAGGAAATGGAAGTTGTGATGACCGAGCGGCTCTCATTCCGCGATGACGCCGGCCCCGCGCAGACGGCTGAAGTACAACACGTGATTTGCAAAGACGGAGTTCAAGTCGATCAACGGTTATTCGTCAACGAAGACCCGTCCGAAATTCGACATGGCGAATTCGCGAGACTGACAATCAACCAAGTGAGTGGTCAGATGGAGGCCGTCGGTCCCGGTCGCATCGACATGTGGCGTCCCGGCCGGGGCAAACGCGCGGCACTCGCGCCGCGCGCTGTCGCCAAGGCGAACCGGCCACTGGATTCCGATGTTTCGAATTGGGAGTTCACTCGCGTCACGTTCCAAGGCAAAACCGTCGGCAATCTCCGCGATCGGCAGACGAAGTTTCAGGATCGAGTGCATATTGTCTACGGCCCAGTCGCACATCCGCTCGACACCATCGACCCTGATCAACTTCCCAGGGACGGTGGCGACATGGAATGCGATCTGTTGCAGATTCTCCAAATCAAACCGACGGGTACCCAGAAGCCGTACATCGAACTGGAAGCCAAAGGGAACGCTAAACTCGAGGGCCGCACGTTCAACGCTCGTGCCGACGAGATCACCTTCGATGAATCCAAAGAACTCTACACGCTCCGTGCTACTGGAAATCGGCAAGTCACCATTTGGCGTCAAACGACACCCGATGGCGAGCCGAGCGAAGCCTCGGCAAAAAGCATGCGTTTCATTCCGTCGCAGAATTATCTCCGTTCCGACCAAACCACGGGGATCCGCGGGACGAATTGAACCCTCCGCTGCGGTACGGTTTTGAGACGATCCAGATTACGATCTGCGATGTCTTTGCCGTACAGGAATCCTCATGTCTGAAGTCGCCGATCCGCAAAACGTCCCGGTCGAGGAATCGGAAGCCGCTGCTCGCGAGCGTGAAGCTCAAGCCATTCGCGGACTGGCGATGGCGTATTCTCGGATGCGTGAAGAAATTGGCAAAGTCATCGTTGGCCAGCGCGATGTCGTCGATCAACTGTTGATCTCGATGTTCAGCGGCGGTCACAGCCTGCTGATCGGAGTCCCCGGACTCGCCAAAACGCTGCTGGTCAACACGCTATCCCGCATTTTGTCGCTGTCGTTCCGCCGCATTCAGTTCACTCCCGATTTGATGCCGTCGGACATCACCGGCACTGACATCCTTCGCGATGATCCGGAGACCGGTCAGCGCAGCTTCCAGTTCATGCAGGGGCCGATCTTCACGAACATCCTGCTGGCTGACGAAATCAACCGCACACCTCCCAAGACACAGGCCGCGCTCCTGGAGGCGATGCAAGAGCGGCACGTCACCGTCGGTACGAGCAGCTACTTGTTGCCAGCTCCATTCTTTGTGCTTGCCACGCAGAATCCGATTGAGCAGGAGGGGACGTATCCGCTCCCTGAAGCGCAGCTCGACCGGTTCATGTTCAACATCGTCGTCGCATATCCAAATGCGGCCGAGGAACTGCGCATCCTCAAGCAAACGACCGGTGGCGAGACTCCTGCGCTCACGCCGGCTCTCAACGGCCGGCAAATCCTCGCGCTGCAAGAAGTTGTTCGCAAGGTGCCAGTGGCTGAGCACGTCTTCATCTACGCTCGCGATTTGGTTCGAGCCACCCGCCCCAACGAACCAGATGCGGCCGACTTCGTCAAAAAATACATCGGTTGGGGAGCCGGTCCGCGCGCGGGCCAGTATCTGATTCTCGGCGCGAAGGCCCGCGCGATTCTCGAAGGACGTTTTCACGTCAGTCCTGAAGACATCAAAGCGGTCGCACACCCGGTCCTCCGTCACCGGATCGTCACGACCTTTCAAGCTCACAGTGAAGGCATTTCTTCGGATCGTGTGGTCGACATGCTGTTGGAAAGAATTCCGGTCGAAGTGCAGCAGCGCGCCGCGAAATTGGCTGGGAAATAGCCGGGGGAATTGCTCTGGACGCAATTCTCGAAAGCTGACACAACCCCGCCTGAATCGGGGCAGTGGAGCAGGTCATGAGATCTCGTACCCGTTGGATTTGCGTGCTGATCATCGGTGGTTTTTGCCTGCCGGGATGCGGACTGATGCAGTCCGCCAAAAGCGTCACGCGCGAGTCGCTAAAGTACCTGAAACCGCGGCCCAACGATTATCGAGATACGACTAATGAATCGGAAGACGAATGGACAAGCGTCGGAAGAACGGCCAGCACGATGCGTAAAAGCGAGAAGGACAACGATCCACTTCACAAACGGATCGCTTCGCCAAAAGCCCTGAGCATCGAACGCAACCTGGGGATTGAGTAGGTCGGGGTTTCTCGTCTGGACCGAACGTCCAAGTCCGCGTTGGATCAGCCTGGAGAGGCTGAACTACGGAACGTCCAGAATCGGCTTGATGACTTGGCAGCCAATCGCACCGAGGTCGTTCTTGAGTCGCTCAAACATCGCCTCGTCGGAATAGATGCCGACGATTGCTCCGCCGGAACCGGCGAATTTGGCGCTCGCTCCCGTACGACGTGCCACTTCGATCATCTCGACGTGCTTCGGCGCCAACTGGCAGATGCTGCAGCGCGTGTTGAAGTTCTCATCCACCAGAGTCGAGAGACGGGCGGTGTCGCGCTTCACAATTGCTTCGCGTGCTAGTGCGGCCAGCGCAGCGAACTTGAGCATCGCGGCGATGACCGCCTGATCGCCGGCGCGAAATTTCTCTCGCAGCGGATTGTGAAACACCTCGGTCGGTTCGCTGCCGCCTGTGCTGTAGGCGACGTACAACGGCGGCAGCAGCATCGGTTCGAGCGGTTCGTAGACGCCGCATTGCAGGCCCATCTGCTCGGTCATGTGCTCTTTCGCGAAATCCATGTAGACGAGTCCGCCGTAGACCTGAATGACTCGGTCTTGCAGACCGGCCGCGATACCGAGTTCACCGGTTTCGACGCTTAGCACCAGCGACGGCTGAACCTGCTTGGGGATTTCGATGCCGTAGAAATCCATCAGCGCTCGAAACGTCGCCACGATGATCGCACTCGATCCGGCAAGACCGACCTGCCGAGGAATGTTGCTTTGATAGCGCACCGAAAAATTGCGATCGTGCAATTTGAAGTGATTGCGTTCACAGAATTCAACGAACCGCTTGATCGTAGCTTTGATGAGCCGAATGCCACCGTAGTAGCCGTGCAAGCGAACGTCTTGGGCGAGATCTTTCACGGACCGAAACCGGCTGCGATCTTCCTGGCTGAGGACGATTTCAACGTCTTCCCATTCGTACAAGACGACTTCGGCCCAGAAGTTCTTCAGGGTGAATGAAATAGTCTTGCCGAAATAGCCGTCCGACGGATTGCCGACCAATCCGGCTCGTGCGTACGCGCGTTGTCGCAGCAGTTCCATGAGTCACCTACAACAATTGCCGCACATGCTTGCGCAGAGCAGGTCCGTACTGAGGATCGGCGAGCGCGAACTCGACGAACGCCTGGAAGTAGCTTTCAAAATTGCCGATGTCGAATCGCCGTTCATCATCCTTAAGTTTCACACCAATTCCCTTGTGGCCTCGCTTGAGCAGGATGCGGATCGCGTCCGTGAGTTGAATTTCGCCTTCTTTGCCCGGTTTCGTTTCGGCCAGAGCATCGAAGATGATCGGGCTGAAGACGTATCGAGCTGCGACGGCTAATCGGCTGGGAGCATCGGCAACGCTCGGTTTTTCGATGAGGTCTGCCAACTCGAAGACCTCGCCAACGGTGTCTTTCGGCCGAGCGATTCCGTAATGAATGACTTCCGCGGCAGGGACTTCTTCAAAGCAGACGACGATGTCCGCATTTTCATGCTCGAAGATGGTGGTCATGCGCGAGACGATGTCCGATTCGGCGTTCAGGCCGATGATCGAGTCGCCTAGCGCGACGACGAACGGATGTGCTCCGATCATCGCTTTGCCGCAGAGCACCGCGTGGCCGAGCCCCAATTGCCGTCGTTGTCGAGTGTAAAAATACTCGACGTCTTCCCGCTCGAACTGCAATTCTTGAAGCTGTTCTTCGCGGCCGGTCTCACGAAGGTATGTGATCAGCGGCGCGTCGATGTCGAAATGATTCTCGATCGAGGTCTTCCCCTGGCCGGTGATGAACAACACCTGTCGGATGCCGGATTTCACCAACTCCTCGACGACGTACTGCACGACCGGCTTGCGGCCGACCGGCAGCATTTCCTTCGGCTGCGATTTCGTCGCCGGCAACATCCGCGTGCCCCAACCAGCCACAGGCACCAAAGCCAGATCGATCATCGACTCCCTTTCTACGACTTAAGCCACATCCAGAGAGGCTGGACTGTAGCAGATGGATGCCGGTCTTCCGAGGTTTTCAAATTGGCAGGATGAGACCAACACAGCACCGGCCCATCGCTTTGATCAAGAACGTTGGTGGGCCGGCGCTGCGCTCATCCCGCCCTACGCCGGCAGCAACGCGGTCGTTTCATCGAAGCCACAGACGAGATTGAAATTCTGCACGGCAACCCCGGAAGCTCCCTTGATAAGATTGTCCAGACAGGCAATCACGATCAGTTGGTCACGGCAGAAACGGATGGTGATGTCGCAGTAGTTCGTGAATGCGGAATCTTTCGTGCTCGGTAAGTGATCGACGACACGAATGAACGGCTTGCCCCGATAGAACTCTCGCAGGACTTGCAGCAGTTCCGGCTGCGTGGCTGATCGAGTCAGGCGCGGATAGATCGTGGCCAGAATTCCGCGATCCATTGGGATCAGGTGGGGTGTGAAAATGACGCTGACCTTCTGGCCGCTGGCGTCGGAGAGGACTTGGTCGATCTCCGGTGTGTGGCGGTGCTTGCCGACTGAGTAAGCCGACAAGCCCTCGTTGCACTCGGAGAACAACGTGTTGAGCTTGGGCGCGCGACCCGCGCCGCTGACGCCGCTCTTGGCATCAATGATGATGCCGGTCGGTTCGATCAGTTTCGCGCACAGCAGTGGGGCGAGCGCCAGAATGGACGTGCTGGTGTAGCAACCGGGGTTCGCGATCAGCTCGCAGCCGGGAATCTTCGACGCGAACAATTCCGGTAATCCATAGACCGTACTGCCGAGACGCGTCGGGTCGGTGTGAACTTCGCCGTACCACTGCTCGTAGACGGCAGGGTCCGAGAGGCGGTAGTCGGCGGAGAGATCGATCACTTTGCAACCAGCGGCAAGGATCTTTGGGATCACAGCCGTGCTGGCTCCGTGAGGAAGACACGCGAAGGCGACGTCGGCTCGATCGGCGATTTGTTGCGGCGAAAGGTCTTCGCAGCGCAGGTCGAGGCGGCCGGTCAAACTCGGATGCACCGACGTAATCGGCGGCGAACCGTCTTGCCGGCTGGTCACCGCAGTGATTTTCGCCTGCGGATGCCGCAACAGAATCTTGATCAGCTCCAGAGCCGTGTATCCGGACGCTCCGACGATCGCGACGCGAACCATGACCGAACAACCTTTCGTGAGTGACCATATCAGGGAGGGGCAGGGATTCTACGGCCAAGGCCGACGGACAAAAAGACGCTGGACGCGATTTGATTCCGGCCTGCTGGTACCCAGGTTTCAGCAGTTAGTTCCGCCCCCAAAAACCCTGATGGCTCGGAGCTGGCGCAGTGAATCACAACTTACGGTCGCGGCATGGAAAGCTGGAAGTTTCTAGGGGACCATGCCGCGTTTCTTTCCATGCGCTGGGGGCAACAGCAGAGCGTCCATCGGAGGAGCCCTCGGACGGCTCAAAGCGAGGTTCGGCGGGATTGAGGTACGTCTCTGAACTGTTTTCCAACCAATCAATTCCGGTTCCGACGGGCCTCACGCTGGTTGATCTGCTGATTGCCGTGACGCTCGTTGGGCTGATAGCAACCGTGGTCTTGCCAACGATGAATTCGGTAAGCCGTACCGTGTCGCTGGAGGTGATGGCCCGCTCGTGTGCCGTCTGCCGTCGAATCTCGTCACGGCCACGAACGACCCTTCCGGTTATCGCTGGCAAGTTCCCTTCTGGCGAGATATGCCGTAGGTCCAAGGCCCTGTCCGACCGAATCGACCGGCGCAATCGTCTTTCTCAGCAAAGTATCGCCACGATTGACCGAGGCTCAGGTCTCTTGCCGATTCTCTTCGTGTGGGAGCCTCCTCATGCGAAAGACAGTCGCGCAATTGATGTCGGTGGACTTCGTCACGGTGACGGCTCACATGTCGCTGGAGGATGCACTGAGTCTGCTGATTGAGGCCGACGCGACCGAGCTGTGCGTCGTCGATCTCCAAGATCACTTCGAAGGGATCGTCACCGATTTTGACCTGCTGAAATCCCACATCTACGGCCAACTCACTGGCCAACTTGTCGGCTCATTGATCAGTCGCGCCGTGACGGTCTTGTCCGCTGACACGCTGATTGAGATCGCCGTCCCGATGTTCCGCGACGGCAGTTGCTCGCGAGCCTACGTCTGCCGCGATGGCCGACTGCTCGGACGCCTGTCGCGCACCAACGTGCTCAGGCATCTGGCTCAAGCTGAATGGGAGATCTCTTCCAAAGCGAGTCGCCTTGTCCGGGTCACCTCGAGTGGGGGACTGGTTTCGACAATTGAGGCTCAAGAGACAACACCGCGTGCTCCACAATTCATGACGCCACAGCCGACGTCCGTGCTCGGTGGGATTTGTGTCGCAGCCCCAACGCCTTCTTGTCGCTGAACCGAACAGCTCTACTTGTGAGTGCCGTGTGTTTGTTCGTTGAATTCACCGACGTAAGGAATGCCATCGACCCCTTCTTGTTCACTTCCGTTGCTCAGTTTGGGGTAAATTGCGGCATTTGCTCCTCTGCACAATCTAGGTGGGTGGGACGTAATTCTCGCCAGTTGCTTTTCCGATAAATTCTGGCTCAGAGAACTCCCAATCATTGGGATCGAAAACATCAGACCAGTCAATTGTAATCTTGTTCGGGTCAGGAGGAACTGGAGGCTTTGCAGCGTAGACCAAGTTCCCATCTTTGTCATATAGGTCGATGAGCTCTAGCAAGTCTTCAACACTGTTTCTGGTATCTTCGATATCTGGTTTAATCTTTCTCATAGAGACTCTTCACTTGTTCTCGTTCAAAAGCACGTTTAACACCCAACTTCTTTAACTCCTGATGAGACAAGATTTTCACAACTCTGTACTTACTAGGCATTCCGACAACTTCCTGCTCACTCTCGAATCCACTCACATTCTCAATCAAGCGTCCTGACTTGGTCTGAATCTTAAACACCAGAATTCCTTTTGCAAATTCTTCTGCGGTTTCGGTATGACGAGAAGTGCAATGAGGCATCTTTTCTTTCCAATCTCCGCCAACTCCCAAAGCCTTGAGACGTTCTGCTAGTTCTGTTGCGTATTTGGGTGTAGGACCGTGTCCCTTGTCATGCAGACGTGCATACCGCCGTCATTACCGAAATTGCCGTTCGTCATCAAACGGATGAGCATGAACTGGTCGGCGATGTGAGACAACCGCGGTAGCAACTCGCACAGTTGCATGCCGGGGACCGCCGAAGCGATCGGACTGTAGGGCCCACGGATCTCAGCTTCCGGATTTCGATCCAGACCGTCGAGATGACTGGCTTCGCCGTATTGGACCACGAAGATGCAAGATCGCGGACGAGACCTGGGCTGCGACTCAGCCTGCAAGAGTTGGAGCAGAGTGATCCCCAGAATCCCCAATCCGCCGAGCTGAAAAAGTTCGCGTTGACTCAACTCCGAGCGGGATGGGTAGGTTATCATCTCCACCACGGGCGGATCTCAGCGTGATTCTGTCATGGAGAAGATTCAAGGTGGCATGGATCGTCTCAGGCAGGAAGTGCCCGGAATACAGTTCTCGGCTCGAAAGAACTCCCGTTGTGAAGTGGGCACCCTGATGCTTTTCGTTGAGCGGTATCCACCCAAGCGTGTTGAGAATGACCAAGAGAGAAGTGCCCCCGAAACGTATTCGACAACGCTTGCCCATCGTTCTGTCTCGGTCATGTTTTTGAAAATCTGGTCAGGCCAACAACTCCGACGAAAGTTGACGAATGACCGCGTTGACTCAGAGCGATTCCGTCAGTCCAATGTGACCTAACCCATCGGGTTTTGCCGATGAGTACCTTGCCCTCCTGATTCGACACGTGCTGCGTCCCCGCCATTTTCGGTCATTTGCTCGCCGAGACCGCCAAATGCTTCCGACAACGCCGACTTCCGAAGGCCGTCGCCGGTTTCTGTCCCGCAGCGGACTGAGCGGCCTAGGTGTTTTGTGGGCGAACTCTCTGGGTCGGTGTGTTGCTGGCGCAACGACTGGCAAAGCCAAGTCGGTCATCTTGATTTTCAATTGCGGAGCCCCCAGTCACATCGACTTGTGGGACTTGAAGCCTCACGCAACCGACACCGTACGCGGGCCGTACAAGCCAATCGCCACCAGCGCTTCCGGCATTGAAATTTCGGAACTGCTACCACGACTCGCGAAGCATGCTCACCGCTTCTCGATCGTACGCAGCGTGCATCACTCGCACGGCGGGCACAACTCCGGCATGTATTGGTCGATCGTCGGCCGCCCGTATCCGATGGACAGCACGTTGATCAATCCCAGCCGCAACGACATTCCCAGCTTTGGCACCTTGACCGGTTGGCTGGCTCGACGCGACGGCTACAGCGGCGCGCTGCCGCCGTATGTGATCACTCCGGCACCACACTGCGACAGCACCGTGTATCTCACTCCGGGGCAACTGGGCGGCTGTTTGGGAGCGAGCCACGATCCGTTGGTGCTCAACGCCGATCCGAATGCCGCGAACTTCAGCGTGCCGAATCTCGGTGCCGTTGAAGGAATCAGCTCGCAACGACAGGACAACCGTCGGTTGCTGCTGGATCAGATTCAGCAACACTGCCAGCCGATCACGGCCAGTAACTCGCAAGACCTCGACATCAATCAATCGAAAGCCTTGTCGCTGGTCGGGTCCGCGGCCGTGCGCGAGGCGTTTGATCTCACGCGCGAACCGGCCGAAGTCCGCGAGCGATACGGGCGGCACACTTGGGGTCAGTCCCATCTGTTGGCCCGTCGCTTGATCGAGTCGGGTGTTCGCTTCGTCACGACGGTCAACGGCCAGAGCATCATCTGGGACACGCACGCGGACAACTTTGGCCGCTTGGAAAAGTCGCTCGTTCCGCCGATGGAGCGAGCGTTTGCGACGCTGCTCGACGATCTTTCCGAACGCGGCCTGCTCGATTCAACGCTGGTGATCTGGATGGGAGACTTTGGCCGCACGCCGGTCATCAACGCCGCCGCTGGCCGAGACCATTGGCCGCAGTGCTATTCCATGATTTTGGCTGGCGGCGGCATTCGCGGCGGCCAAATCATTGGTGAATCCGACAAGATCGGTGCGGTCCCAAAGTCCCGCCCGATGACTCCGGCAGATATTCACGCCACAGTCTTCACCGCGTTAGGTTATGATCCGCACGGGATCACCTACCACACCAATGACGGTCGCCCCTGTTTACTCTCCGAAGGGGAGCCGATTCGAGACTTATTGAGTTAGAATCTGTTTTACGGGAGACAATGCCATGCCGTTGAAAAACAAGATTGCTCACGAAACCCTTTCACGACGGACGGTGATTCAGGCGGGAAGCATCGGCCTGCTTGGATTGGGGATGAATCACGTCGCGGCCCTGCGTGCTGCCGACGGGAAGTTGACGACTCTCAGTGGCGGCAGCGCAAAGTCAGTCATCTTTGTCTTTTTGTCCGGCGGACTCACTCAGCATGACAGCTTCGATCCCAAGCCGGATGCTCCGGCGGGGATTCGCGGTGAGTTCAATCCGATCTCCACACGAACGCCGGGGACGCAGATCTGCGAGCACCTCCCGATGCTGGCCGCTCGCAGCGATCAGTGGAGCCTGATTCGCTCGCTGACGACGCCGTACAACGAGCACTCGCAGGGGCACACGTCGATTCTCACGGGCCGTACGCCGATGCCACCCGGCTACAATCCCGTGAAACCGCAATCCACGGACTGGCCGTCGATCGCCTCGGTCGTTGGCCACGCGCTGCCGCCGCGAAACAACAATCTGCCCCCGGCCGTTGTGCTTCCCGAGCGATTGGTGCATCGCGAAGGGCGTGTGATCCCCGGCCAGTTCGGCGGTGAGATGGGGAGCCACCGCGATCCGTGGTTCATTGAAGCCTCGCCGTATAACTCGAAGTCTTATGGTGCGTACCCGGATTACGAGTTTCATTTCGTGCGGGGTCGCGAGCGAAATCCGAATCTGAAGTTTCAGTCTCCCAATCTCAGCTTGCCGCAAGGACTCAGTCGCTCACGACTGACCGATCGCGACAGCCTGCGCGGGTTGCTCGACCAGCAACGTCACGAATTAGAACAGGCCGCAACGGTCGAATCGTTCGATCGCCATCGCCAAGCCGCGATCTCGTTGCTGACCGACACCAGCGTGCAACGTGCGTTCGATGTCCACAACGCTGATCCGCAAACGCTCGACCGATACGGACGGAACGCTTTCGGCTGGTCGCTCCTCATGGCTCGGCAACTGGTGCAGGCGGGAGTGAATTTGATCCAAGTGAACCTCGGCAATAACGAATCGTGGGACACGCACGAGAATAATTTCCCGCTGTTGCGCGATTGTTTGCTGCCACCCACCGACCGTGGCCTCTCGGCGTTGCTCGATGACCTTCAGACGCTGGGTCTACTGGAGGAGACGTTGATCGTGATGTGTGGCGAAATGGGTCGCACTCCACGAATCAATGCCGGAGGCGGAGAAAGTAAAGTCGTCGGCCGCGATCATTGGGGAGCCGTCCAATCCGTTTTCATTGCCGGCGGTGGCATCAAGGGAGGCGTCGTGGTGGGAGCCTCCGACAAAAACGGTGCCTACCCGGCCTCCGATGCGCAACGGCCTGAGAACCTCGCCGCCACCATTTATCACGCCTTGGGAATTCCCGAAACCGCTGCCTGGAAAGACGAAGTCGATCGTCCGCACCACATCTATCATGGTGAGCCGATCCGGTTTGCCTGAGTTCGATCTCCGGACGAGAGATACGCATGTTTTCCATCCTTGACCAATCACTCTCTTCGACCGATCGCGTTGCTCGCCGCGAGTGGCTGCGCGTCGGTGGCTTGAGTGCGCTGGGAGTTTCGCTGCCACACTTGATGCGAGCGGCCGAGACACCGGCGGTCACACTCGGCCCGGCACCGAAGTTGGCAGGTGAACTCGGCTCGACGTTTGGCAGGGCCAAGAACGTGATCTTCCTCTGGCTGCAGGGAGGTCCGCCGCAGCATGAGACGTTCGATCCGAAGCCCGATGCGCCAGTCGAGATTCGAGGTTCGTTCCAGCCGATCTCGACCAATGTTCCTGGCGTTCAATTCTGCGAACTGTTGCCTCGTACCTCGTTCTACGCCGACAAACTGGCTGTCGTGAGATCGCTCTCTACGCGAGACGACAACCACGATGTCAGCGGTTACTGGTTGTTGACCGGCTATCCCTACGGACCGGGCAGCGCGAGACAGATCAAGCCGAACGATTGGCCGTACTTTGGCTCGATCGTGAAGATGCTCAAGCCGAGCGAGAAACTGCCGGCTCTGACATCCGTCTGGATTCCGGACATGATGCGGCTGAACGACAACGTGACTCCGGCCGGACAGACAGCAGGGTTCCTCGGCAAGTTGTGGGAGCCGGAGCGATTCGTCGGTGACCCAGCGTTGCCTGATTACGAAATCGAAGGTCTGAGGCTGATCGGCGACGTCACCAAAATCCGCGTCGATCGTCGGCGCGATGTGTTGCAGCAATTGGAAAGTCGCTTCGACGAAACGCTGCGCGGCGGATCGGTCGCGGCTTGGGATCGGCTCTCTCAACAAGCGTTCGAACTGGTCACCAACGGCGGCGCGCGAGCGGCGTTCGATCTCAGCAAAGAATCGGACAAGACTCGCGATCGCTATGGCCGGTACACGTGGGGACAATCTTGCTTGCTGGCTCGGCGGCTGATCGAGGCGGGTGTGCGATTGGTCCACGTCAACTGGGCCCGCGATCCCGGCGACAACGCGGTCGATAATCCGTTGTGGGACACGCACGCCCTCAACGCCGATCGGCTGCAAGACAATCTCTGCCCGCAATTCGACGTGACGTTCGCCGCGCTGATGGATGATCTGACCGAACGCGGCTTGCTCGACGAAACGCTGGTCGTCGTCATCGGCGAATTTGGGCGAACTCCGAAGATCAACGGCAACGGTGGCCGTGACCACTGGGGTCACGTCTTCAGCTTCGCAATGGCCGGAGCCGGTATCCGTGGCGGACAAGTGATCGGAGCCAGCGACAAGAACGGAGCGTATCCGGCGACGAACCCATTCACCGGTGGCGACCTGACAGCCACGATGTTTCATCTGCTTGGCATTGATCCCAATGGTTTCTTTCTGGACAACTTGAACCGCCCGCATCCGATCACGAAGGGAGAGCCGATCGCGGCCATGCTGAGCAGTTCTGCTTCCAAGATTGAGCTGCGGCAATCCGAAGGCGATCCGTCGCTGGTTCCGCCGTTTGATACCAGCTTGCTGCTGGACACGACATTTCAGACCGATCTTCCGTTAGTCCAACCCTCCCCGCCGTCGCGTGACAAAGGTTGGCGGGCTTTTCCGGTTTGGAACAAGGGCGATGCCGCGGGCTTGGCGGTTCGGAAAGAATCTGGAACCGTCACGATCGGTTTCGGACTGGAAGACGAGGCCGCTGGTGCTGTCATCGCTCAGGGTTCGCGAGCGCTGCTCGCGCAGGAAATCCGCAACGCACGCGGTGGTCACTATTCGTTGAGCGTCAACGCCACTGGCGTCGGTTCATCCGCCGATGAGTTCGACAAAACTTTTCTGGCGAACATGGCCTTTCGTCTGGTTCTGTTCCGGTTCCAGAACATCCACAAGGATCCTCGCACGATCAGCGAGTTGGCTTCCATTGAATTCCGTCCATCGTTCGGAAAAGCCGAGACCTTCAAGTTGGATCGCTTCCTCGGCTCGACAACGCCGGGCGCGAATTTTCCCATCGGAAACGGACTGGGAATCGCGATCGCCGTCGAAAAAAAGACCCCAGGATCGCTCACACTGCTAAAGAACGAACCACACCGAGCCGCGCTGCGCATTCATTCCGTCACACTCGACTTCAGCCCGCGCCAACGGGACGAATCCGTGACCGTGTAACCCTGAAAGTCTGGCCATGCAGCGTCGCCGATTCTTGAAGTTCGGACTTGCCGGTGCCGGTGGATTGAGCCTGCCCGCTCTCCTCCAACTTCGAGCGGCAGCCCATGAGAAACCTCGCGAGCGAACCGCGATCATCCTGATGTACTGTCACGGCGGGATCAGCCATATCGACACCTGGGATCCCAAACCCGAAGCACCCACCGAAATTCGTGGCCCGTTCCAGCCGATTGAGACGCGGGTTCCGGGGATGCAGATCACCGAATTGCTTCCGCGACACGCGGCCATCGCAGACAAGTTCTCGTTGCTGCGATCGCTGTCTCACGAAGCGAGCTGTCACGCCAACGGTCCGAAGCGATTGTTCTCCGGCCACTTCACGTTGAACCAAGACTTCAAACCAGAACACCCCGACTGCCTGGCGATTGCGAACTACCTGCGCTGGCAGCGCGGCCGATCAATTCCGAATTACGTCGGGATGACGACCTATGGCTTGGAACCGGGGCCGGTCTCGGCGATCGGTCCGGCGTACCTCGGCGAGAAGTACTCGCCGCTGGCGATCTTCGGTGATCCGAACAAACAAAACACACTCGGCGGACTGGTCGTGGACACGAACGGCCAACTAGCGCGACGTGGCGAACTGCGAGGACAGCTCGATCGCAGCCCACTGCGAGATGCCGGACCAGAATTGCTCAACGAATTTCATCAGCAAGCGTTCGACATTCTTTGCCGACCTGATGCGCAGCGGGCATTCAATCTTGAATTGGAACCAGCCGCCGTCCGTGATCGCTATGGCCGGACCTCTTGGGGACAACACTGCCTGCTCGCCCGCCGCTTGGTCGAGTCAGGAGTCGATCTAGTCACGGTCACGCTCTGCGGAGCGGAAGCCGGCGGAGCAGGCAACAACTGGGACGATCACGCCGTGAACTGCGACATCTTCGCCGCGCTGAAAAAGCGATCCGAGAACTTCGACCGCTGCGTGACAACGTTGATCTCTGACATCTTTGAGCGTGGCCTCAACGAGCGGGTGATGGTCGTCGTCACCAGCGAGTTTGGCCGGACACCGCGCATCAATCGGCAGGTCGGCAGCCAAACGAAGATCGAGCAACCGGGCCGCGATCACTGGCCGCAAGCCATGTCGATCCTATTCGCTGGCGGAGGGACTCGCGGCGGCCAGGTCATTGGTGCGACGAATCGCTTCGGCGAACACCCCATCGACCGCAAGTTCGGCCCGTGGAATTTCATCGCGACGATCTATCAGCACTTGGGGATCGACGCCAAAAACCTCACCGTCCCCGACCTCTCAGGCCGTCCAATGCCAATCCTTCCCGAGGGCGAGCCAATTCCAGAGCTGGTCAGCCTGTCGTGACGTGAGTCCCAGAAGACTGCTCGAACATCGCCCACAATTGACCGGCTCGACAATCGACTTGCTGGTTGAAATGCACATGTAGGCACCGGATACTGCCACCCCTTGTGATTCAACTCCTCCAGTAACAATCAGGAATCCAAATGATGAAGAGCTGTTGGCTTTCATGCTTCGTCATGTTCGGTCTCGCCCTTCCGGGGTTCGCGGCGGACAAAGTGAAACCGGTGCGAATGGGTTGCGGGATCATGACCTTTGACACGGTTCCGGGTTGGGGGCTCGGAGAGGACGGCAAGTCGGTGCTCGGTTCAACACACGGCGGCGTCGTGGTCGATCAGGCGGGAAACGTTTACACCAGTTCGAGTTTGGGCGTCTTTGTCTTCTCGCCGGAGGGCAAAGTCATTCGCCGGTTCCTCGGCGAAAAATACAACAACATCCATGACCTGGAAATTCGCGCCGAAGGAAACAACGAGTTCATCTACGGTGCTCGCAACGCGGCGGGCGAAGGGATCAAGTTCCACGCCGAGACCGGAGACATCGCGCTGAAGCTGGGCATTCCGACCGAAGAAGAATCGAAGCTGAAGCTGGCCAAGTGGAGCCCGACGGCAATCACGGTCGCTCCGAACGGCGACATCATTCTGGCGGATGGCTACGCCAGCAATCACATCTTCAAGTACGACAAGACTGGCAAGTACCTGATGCACTTCGGAACCAAAGGAAATGGTCTCAAGGAATTCAATACCGCGCACGGCATGACATTGGACACACGCTATGACCCTCCTCGACTTCTGGTCTGCGACCGCAACCACACACCGAAGGGCCGCCTGTTGCATTACAGCCTTGATGGCCAATTCATTGACGAGGTCGTCACCGGTCTGGGGATGCCTGCCTCGGCTGCCGTTCAAGGGGATTACGTCTCGGTGCCCGATTTGCACGGTCGAGTGGTGATCCTCGATAAGAGCAACACGATCATGGCGGTGCTCGGCCACAATGCCGATCCCGCGACGCGAGTGAACCACAACGTCCCGCAAGACAAATGGATCGAGGGAATCTTCAACGGTACCCACGGTTCGTACTGGGACAAAGATGGCAACTTGTATGTGCAGGACTGGAACGTCTCCGGCCGCATCATGAAACTGGTGCGAGTGAAGTAGCTGCGTCCCGCTGCAACTCTAGCACGATTGGTTCTGCATGAGATATGGCTCGGCTCTCCTTGTGTTGTGTCTAATCGTCGCTTCAGCTGGTGCCGCCGAACCATCGCGGCCAGTCAAGGTCTTCATCCTTGCCGGACAGTCCAACATGGAGGGGCAGGCCGTCGTGGACTTGGACGGCAAGGACTACAACGACGGCAAAGGGACGTTGAACTTCCTGCTGCGCGATCCGCAGAAGGCTCCACTTTTTGAGCATCTGAAGAAAGCGGATGGAAGCTGGGTGGTCCGCGATGATGTCTGGTGCCGCTACAAGCGGGAGCGCGGTCCGTTGCTTGCGGGACCGTTGACGATGGGATTCAGCGTCTACGGCGACAGGCACCACTTCGGCCCTGAACTGCAATTCGGGCATGTCCTGGGAGATCACTTCGAGAACCATGTCTTGTTGATCAAGACCGCTTGGGGTGGCAAGAGTCTCTTTAAAGATTTCAGGCCGCCGTCGTCAGGCGGAGACGTCGGGCCGTATTACACCAAGATGATTGCGGAGATACGCGATGCTCTCGCGAACTTAAAGATCGACTTTCCGAGTTATGGTGGCGGTTACGAACTGGCCGGTTTCGTCTGGTATCACGGCTGGAACGACGGAGTTGATCCAAAACACGCGGTGCCGGAATACGAACAGAATCTGGTCCACCTGATCAACGACATCCGCAAAGAGTTCAACGTTCCGAAGTTGCCGGTCATCATTGGTGAGCTAACCGGTCCCTGGGTGAACGCGCCCGGTGAGTGGACGACGTTACGAATAGCTCAACGAAAGGCTGCCGAACGTCCAGAGTTCAAAGGCACGGCGTTGTTCGTCGAGACACATGCTTTCGTGCGCAAGCCAGAGGATTCGCCGAATCCCGGTCACGGACATCACGAGTTCGGCAACGCCGAAACGTATTTTCTGGTCGGTGATGCTCTGGGCAAGGGGATGAAGACGCTGCTCACGTCTTCGCAGTCCGAAGCCAAGGCTGAGTTGCCGCAACCGACCTCTCGCTCCGTGCGTGAACTCGAAGGTTGGACGCTTCGCGTCGATGACCGATTGCTCGGCGACACACCCGATGCGGCGCTCGGTGCGCGGACACTTCGGTTTCTCGAAGCGAAGCTGGTCGATATCAAAGCGGTGGTCCCGGCGGATCGGTTGAAGGACTTGCAGGCCGTCACGATCGTGCTCGACCTGAACTGCGGCGCTCTGGCGTCGATGCAGTATCACCCGAGTGCCGATTGGCTCAAGGGCAACGGATATCCGGCGGAGTTAGTGAAGTGCGTGCATCTGCCGCGAGCCGCCGCCGTCGCGACGCGACGGAACATCAACGAGCAGCCGTGGTGCATCCTGCACGAACTGGCTCACGCTTATCACGATCAAAAATTGAGCTTCGACGAACCGCGGATCAAAGCGGCTCATGAGAAATTCAAGGCAAGCGGCCATGGCAACGCAACGCTGCTCTACAACGGCAAACGCGTAAAGCACTACGGCTTGACCAACCAGATGGAATTTTTCGCCGAAATGACCGAGTCGTTTTTCGGCGTCAACGACTTCTTCCCGTTTAACCGCGCGGAATTGCAGGAAGCCGAACCCGAACTGTTCCAGCTTCTCACCGAGATTTGGATTTCTCCGCACAAGTAGTCGCGTTTAACCAAAGCCGGAGTTCGTTTCGTCGAGATCTGTCTTCCGGGTTGGGATCAGCACAACAATCTGCATCGCGACCGCATCAAGAACTCCGCTGCCACTGATCAGCCGACCGCCGCGCTGCTGGATGATCTCGGCCAGCGCGGTCTTCTGGAGGACACGCCGGTCCTGTTTGGCCGCGATCACAACATCACCGGGTATCCGATGTGGCTAGCCGGGGCGGGCGTGAAAAAAAGTTTTTGATTTGGAGCTACTGACGAATATGGCCTGCACGCCACGCGGCTGGCTTTGATGGGACTCGACCACGAACAACTGACCTATCGCTACGCAGGCCGAGATGTCCGCCTGGTCGACGTAGCCGGCGACGTGGCTCACGAGATCTTCGCCTGAATCAGTGACGGGCATCGCGCGGGACAGGGCATTGAGCGTTTGACATCTTTCATTTCATCAATGACGAGTGCCATCAGAATTGACCACAGTGAAAATGACCGTCACGAATAACTCACGAAAACGACCACTCACCGGCTTCATCGATAATTCTGGCCACACGAACGCTCGATCGGTTGCCGAGGGCCGGTTGAAATCATTTTGGCGGTGCCGAGCGAACATCGGAGTCAGTCGGATTACTCAGCAAGTAAGCGATGACGTCTCGCAACTCCTCCGGAGTCTTCACGACTCCGGCCGGCATGGCGGAAATATCGGTGAGTTTCCTCGCTTCGATCTCGGACTTGTTGATCGTGACTCGCTTCGTGTCGGGCAACAGTACTTCCAGCTTGTCTCCCGTTTCGGTGACGACGAGGCCAGTGAGGACTTTGCCCTCCTTCGTTTCGATCGTCGAGGACTTGAAGACTGGCGAGAGGACTTTGTTCGGAGCGAGCACCGACTCGACGAGATACGCCACTGAAAACCGCTTGCCGGCGTCCGCGAGGCTTGGCCCGCCACCTCCAGGTTGCGTCGCGGTCGCCGCGTGACACTTCGCACAACCGAGCGACTCCGCACCGAACAGTTTCTTTCCGCGAGCGACGTCACCCGACTTCACCGCTTCAGCCCAATCGAGCGCGAAGAACTTGGGATCAATCGGCTGCGAGCCGCCGCTGGCTGACTTCAATCGGTCGGCCAACGACAGACCGTCAGGCTTCTCAGGCAGCGAAAACTTCACGTCGCCGAGATGTTTGAAGTGCAGGTACTGTCCACCGCGCCCCGATTGCATCCGCACACGGACGAGAATGTCGTTACTGCCCGGCAGCAGATCGAGCGGTACGACATCATCCAGCTGTTGCAGCGGCCGAACGGCATCGTTGGTGAAGACCAACTTGCCATTGTGCCAGACGCGTACTCCATCCTCGCTGCCGACGAGCAGTTGCATGCGCTGAGCCGTCGGTACGTCGAAACGGATTAGCGAATAGACCGACGAATTCGGCGACGAACCAAACAGCGTATTGAAGTTGAACAGCGGCCGATCGGGGCTGGTCGTCTTCGTCAGCGTCCACTCAAACGATTTGCCGCCGACGTCAGACTTTGCCGCGAGATCAATTGCCGCAGCCTCGACCGGATGTACCGTCTTGAATCCGTCGGCATCCGGCACTGGGCCGAGCATCCACACCTGCGGTTTGACGTGCTCCAACTTGCCGAGCAGGTTGAGCCGCTTGTCCTGCACATCGGCCGTGACCGCCGCGATCTTCGGTTCAGAGCGCGGGTCGTTGAGCAGCGACAAGAAATGCGTTGCCTGCAACCGCACCTTGTCGTCGTCATCGCCCAGCCGCTCGACCAGCAGCGAGAAGAGTTTCTCCTGCTCGGCGGTGTGCTTGAGCGATTTCCAGTGCTCGGCCACCGTATAGTTGCCGACGCGGCCGTACTTGCGCAAGTCAATCGGCTCCTTCTCGTCCGCGAAGAGAATGATGTTTGCCTCCTCCTTTTGCTGCGGCGCGAGCGGCGCATCGTCCGGCAGCTTGGCATCGACGGGCGGAATCGTCAGCCGGAACCCGACTGCCAGCACGCCGGCCATTCGCTGAGACGCTCTGTCGGAGTGACACAGCCATTCGTGGAGTGGACGCCGCTCTGAATTTAGGGAATTACCAAAGAGATTGAGCAGCCTCTGTTGAGCAAATCGCGTGTGGCCTGCGGAGACCAGTCGTTCGAGGTATTCAAACAATTTGCTGACCACTTCATTCAGATCACGGCTGACATCGGTTCCCATCTCCTCCGCAAGACTTCGGAGCGGTTTGTAGCGCTGCTTCCCTTGGACCTTTCGATCGCCATTGTTCTTGAAAAACGGTTGGCCTCGTCGCAGCAGCTCCTGTCGAGCGGTCGTCGATCGGGAATGGATTGGCGATTGAAATTCTTCTTGCAGCCGCGAGACATCGACGGCTGTCGCTTCGTATCCGTCAAACGGCATCGTGTCGGGATCGTCTTTGCGGGTGATGACCGCGAGATCGCTGCGATACACAGGCGAGCCTTCGTTCTGAGCCATGTAACAAATCGTGACGAAGACTCGTCCGCCGCGACCAACGCAGACACCAACCGGCCGCGCCTGATCGCTCCCTTCGAGCAACACATGCTCATTGGCTGTGAATTCGCGAGCCTCGTACGTGTCTCCTTTGACTTCGAGCGGAAACCGCGTGATCTGCCGGCGACACCAACGAGCGACCAGCAAGTTGTTGTCGTACTTCTCCGGCAGGAAGTCGTCACCATAGTACGTCTGGAGAACCGGTACGAACCGCCCCAGGTTTTCATGGAGGCTCGGCAGAATGTCGGCCCGTTCGGGCGACTTGCTCTGCAACCAGCCGCGCGGCCAACTGAAGTACGCCCCTTCGGTCACATGCAACAACCGGCCAGGAACGTAGGCGGATGGCAAGCCCTCGTGATCATTGTCGTTCGTGAAGAGGTTGCCGTCGGCGTCGAAGCACAATCCGCACGGGTTTCGCAAACCGCGCGAGAAGACTCGCAAGTTGCTCCCGTCTGGCCAAATGCGAAAGACTCCTCCAACGCCGTTGTAGGGCATCGTGGCCCAATCTTTGTCGCCGACGCGAACGATTTTGTAGCCCTGTCGCGGAGCGACCGGGTTACTTTTGAAGAACATCGTCCAATGACCCCAGTGATCCGGCCGAGTGAAGTCGCCGTAGTACCACAGCGGGTCACCCATCGAGACGTAAAGGTCACCGTCTGGTCCCCACGCGCAGGCGTGAAAGCATTGATGAACGTGACCGTTCGGCACCCCCCACAGCAACCGTTCAATCGTCACGCCTTCACGTTTCAGCCGAGCACCCGGGAGCCGATAGACCGCGCTGACCGTGACGACGTAGAGGTCATCACCTCGAATCTCGATGTCATTGACCCACGTGTGATCGGGGAACTCGAACAGCAACTTCCGCGGCTTGTACTTTCCTCCGTCCGCCAAATCGTAGACGAACAGCGTCTTGCGGCCTCCAACAAAAATGCGTCCTGCGGTGTCGAGACGGACCGACAGAAACGAATCGTCTTGCGACGAATCCAGACGTACGACTTTCAGGTCGGTGTCGTTGACGCGGTAATCAAGTTCTTCGGCAAACAGCGGAGTCGCGAACAACATCAACAACAGAGCCAGACGCAATGCCATGCAAACATCTCCTGATCGTTGATCGTTACGGGAGCAGAGTCAGCGTCACGCGGCGAACGTCCATGACCGACTGGCCGGGGATCTCCAACGCGCGCAGGCTGAGCGGAGCCTGTCCTTTCTCCAACGCGATCTCGCCAAGCTTTAGCGGGCGAAAGTCTTTCATCGACGATTCGCCGTGCGGACGCGGCAGTGTGTCCTGGTTCGTATAGAGCGGTGGATTCCAGCCGGGAGCAACTCGGCCGACAAGGCGTGTGTCGCGACAGCTCAGTTCAATCATTGAGCCGACGTCCGCTTCGGAGCAGGTGTAGTCGATGACCACTTCGTAGCGGCCGGTCGTGTGGACATCCAGCAGCCAGACCATGCGGTCCTCTTTCGAGGTCCAGTTCACGAAGTAAGAGCAGTTCGGCGCGGCACTGCTGCGACGGACTCCGCCGCGCGGCTCACCGTCGCGAGCCGGCAGCATCGTGATCGGGAACTCGCGGTAGCCGACCGGGATTGGACGGGGATCGACTGCGTTGCCGACCACCGACATCTGCGGGACTTTCGATTTTGCGTCCGTCACATCGGAACGAGACTTCGCGAACACGTCTTGCCGCCAGGCGGTCACGGCCGATTGCAGCCGTGAGGCGAGTTCCGCTTCGCGATCGTTGATCGGCGTGGCCTGTCCCGGATCTGCGAGCATGTCGAAGAGTTGTCCACGATCGTCAAGCCGATACTGTTGCGTTCGCACGCTGATGCGGCCGGCCCACGTCGAGAAGATCATCCGATCGGACCAGTCCGTCGGTTGCTTGAACAGCAGTGGCGACAGATCGCGACCGTCGAGCGGCTTGTCGCCGACTCGCGATACGCCCGCCAGCGACGTCAGCGTCGGCAACAGGTCGATCGCTCCGGCGATCTGCGTCACTGTGTGATCGGGTGGCAATCGAGCGGGCCAGCGGAGGAAGCAGGTCGAACGGACTCCCCCTTCATCGGTTGTCCCTTTACGTCCTTTCATGCCGCCGTTCCAGCGCCAACTGTTCGGGCCGTTGTCCGAGAAGTAGAGCACGATCGTGTTGTCAGCCAGCTTCAGTTCGTCGAGCTTCGCCAGCACGCGGCCGACGTTGGCATCCTGGTTCTCGATCATCGCCAAAGCGCAGCGCGTCTCGTCGAGCACCTCTTGATTCGCAAGCGTCGCTCGCTGCGTGATCGGTTTGTCTTTGAATCGTCGCCAATCCGATTCCGGCGCGGCCCACGGAGAATGCGGCGTTGTGAACGGGACGTAGCAGAAGAAGGGTTTCGCTTTATTGCGGTCGATGAAGTGGAGCGCCTTGTTCGTGCAGAGGTCCACGATGTAGCCCGGCTCGCGGACCATGCGGCCGTTGAGTTCCAGCGGCGGATCAAAGTACTCACCCCAATGCCCCGAGCTGTGTCCGTAGTACTCATCAAATCCGCGAGCCATCGGGTGATACGGCCACTGACTGCCATTGTGCCATTTTCCGAACGCGCCCGTCGCGTAGCCTGCGGCTTTGAAGGCTTCCGCAATCGTTCGCTCATCGAGATCGAGCCGCTCCTGCCCCGTCGAAACTCCGCGCACGCCGCCGCGCGGGTGATACCGCCCAGTCAGAAACTCGGCCCGCGTTGGAGCACAAACAGGACAGACGAAGAAACGATCGAGCGTTACGCCGCTTCGCGCAATCGAATCGATGTGCGGCGTGCTGACCTGCGTGTTGCCATTGCGGCTGTAGTCTCCCCAGCCTGCATCGTCCGCGAGAAAGATCACGACATTGGGTCGAACGGTCGCGGCAATCGCCTCGTCCGCTTTAACGGACAAAACGGAGAGACACAAACCGCAGACAAGCGGGGCGAGGATGTTGTGTGGCGTTAGGGACATTTTGTGATCTCGTTCTGCGAGCGGGATTGTGTCCGACTTGGCTGGCCTCTGCCACGACGTCGCGCCGAAGAACAATGAATTTGGTCTGATTAAAAAGGCTCTCTCCGCAGAAATCCGTTGGCGAATCACATCAATAAGTGGTAATCTGTTGCGAACGATCTGGAATGGTCGATGACTCATTTGACCGGCGATTTACCGATCAATTGGACCGCCTTGTGGAGTTGAGGGAATGCGGAACAGATCCTCCCGATACGAAGCACCTCTTCGGCAATCTCATCTCGTTCACGCGCGGCTTGCAAGGCGAACGGCCATTCAAGTCGGGAGCATCAGCCTGCTTGGGCTGGGGATGAATCACGTTGCCGGCTTGCGCGTTTTGGCGGACGAGACATCCCCGTCGAAACCGACCTCGCACAAGTCAGTCATTTACATCTTTTTGTCGGGCGGTCTCACTCAACACGACAGCTTTGATCCGAAGCCCGAGGCTCCCGACACGATTCGGGGCGAGTTCTCTCCGATCGCCACGCGTACGCCAGGAGTGCAGGTCTGCGAGCACTTGCCGCTGCTGGCTGCTCGCAGCCACAAGTGGGGGATGGTCCGGTCGCTCACACATCCGTACAACGATCATTCGACCGGGCATCATGTGATGCTGACCGGACGCACCGAGCGACCGATCGGTTTCGATGGCAATCGTCCCACGCCGAACGATTTCCCGGCGATCGCGTCGGTCGTCAACGGCGTCGTACGGCCAGTCAACAATCTTCCGCCGGCGGCGGTCTTGCCGGAGAAGCTGATTCACGTCACCGGCCGCACGATCCCCGGACAGTTCGCTGGGCAGATGGGTTGGCAGCTCGATCCGTGGTTCATCGAAGCCAGTCAGTTTCGCGACACGACGTACATTCACGGAGCGTTTCCGCAGTACGGGTTTCAGCGGTGGGAGGGAGCCAACAATCCTCCGAACTATGTCTTTCAAGCTCCGCGACTGGAGTTGCCGCAAGAAGTGCTGCAGCGCCGCTTCGACAGCCGCCTGCAGTTGCTGAGCACGCTCGACCGACAGCGCCGCCAGTTGGACGAGGCCGCGGAGGTCAGTGAGTTCGATCGCCATCGGCAGTCGGCCGTCACGTTGCTCAACAGCGGCGGAGTCCACAAGGCGCTCGATGTGCAATCGGCGCCCGACGCCGCGCAGGACCGGTATGGCCGCAACTCGTTCGGCTGGTCACTGCTGATGGCTCGGCAGTTGGTCGAGGCGGGCGTCAGTCTCGTGCAGGTCAACCTCGGCAACAACGAGTCGTGGGACACTCACGAGAAGTCGTTTCCCAATCTACGAGACTTCTTGTTGCCGCCGACCGACCGGGCGGTCTCCGCCTTGATCGATGATCTCGACGAGCGCGGTCTCTTGGACGACACGCTGATCGTGATGGCGGGGGAGTTCGGCCGCACTCCGAAGATCTTCACGTTCAATGGAGCGAAATCAAAACTCCCCGGCCGCGATCACTGGGGAGCCGTGCAGACCGTTTTCTTCGCGGGAGGGGGCGTCAAAGGGGGCGCGGTCGTCGGATCATCCGACCGGATCGGAGCCTATCCCGCCGCCGACCCGCAACGTCCCGAGAACATGGCCGCCACAATTTACGAAGCGCTGCGCCTTCCTCGCACGATCGCCTGGAAAGATCGGCTTGATCGACCACACCACGTTTACTACGGCGACCCGATCGCCGGACTCACCTGAAAGCAGGCGACATGACTTCGAGCAACGCTCATCAACACAGAATCGGCATCCACCGGCGCGAGCTGCTGCAGGTCGGCTATTCCGGCTTGTTGGGACTCGGCCTGCCAAGCTTGCTTGCCGGTCGGGCGTCTGCGGCGGAATCCCGGCCAGTTAGCCAGCAGCGTGCTCGCAGCGTGATTCTGATTTTCTTGACCGGCGCTCCGAGTCATCTCGACATGTTCGATTTGAAACCGGAAGCACCGGCCGAAGTGCGCGGCACGTTTCAGCCGATCGCCACGCGGACGCCGGGAATGGATGTCTGCGAGCACTTGCCGAAACTTGCTGGCCGATCGGACAAGTACGCCGTCATTCGCTCGATGACACACGGCTTACCGAGCCACGAACATGCGACGCACATGCTGCTGACTGGCATCGACAAGATGCCGATCGGCTCGACGCATATGGCCTCGCGAAACGACTGGCCCTGTTACGCTTCGACGCTCGACTATCTGCGACCGCGACACGACGGCATTCCGAATGGCGTGATGCTGCCAACTTATTTGAACAACGGCTACGGATTCTCTGGCCAGGACGCTGGCTTCCTCGGCGCCAAGTACGACCCGTGGCATGTGAAGCAAGATCCCAACGACCCCAAGTTTCGCATCGAGAACCTCAGCCTTCCGGTGGGAATGTCGGTCGATGCGCTCGGACAACGGCGTCAGTTGTTGGCTCAATTCAACGCGCAGTCGGCCAGCTTCGACCTCGCTCGTTCGGCAACCGAGTTCAACAACTACCAGGATCAGGCGATGTCGATTCTGACGACCAGCGAGATCGGCCGAGCCTTCGCGATCGATCAAGAGTCGGCCGCTGTTCGAGATAATTATGGCCGACACCTCTTTGGCCAATCGCTGCTGTTGTCGCGACGACTCGTGCAAGCCGGCGTGCCGATCGTGCAGGCCAACATGGGGACAATGAACAACTGGGACACGCACAACAGCAACTTCACACAGCTCAAAGACCGCCTGCTTCCGCCGCTCGATCAAGGGGTCTCCGCCTTGCTGGACGATTTGGGTTCCTCTGGTTTGCTAGAAACCACGCTGGTCGTGATGGTCGGCGAGTTCGGCCGGACTCCGAAACTCGGTGGCAATGTTGGCACACCGAGCTACGTCCCTGACGGCCGCGACCATTGGGGCGGAGTTTATTTTGCTCTCTTTGCCGGAGCCGGCGTGCGCGGCGGCCAAGTCATCGGCAGCTCCGACAACATCGCCGCCTATCCCGCCTCGAACCCGTACTACCCGTCCGATCTCGGAGCCACGATCTTCTCGTCGCTCGGCATCGATCCGAAAAGCATCATCAAAGATCGAGTGAACCGCCCCAGTCACGCGAATGAAGGGGAGCGCATCGCGCCGCTCTTCACCGGTGCATCGAGCTGAGCGACGCATTTGGACGAGGACAAGACCATGTTGACGGTTCTCGGCAACTCCCGGAGAACGTGTGACGGAGTGTCGCGGCGCGAGTTGCTGCAAGTCGGCGGTGCCGGCATGTTGGGAATGAGCTTGCCTAACGTGTGGGCCGCCGAGAGTGTCGCGCCCGGGTTAACGGCACGAGCGAAGTCGGTGATGTTTGTGTTCTTGTATGGCGGACCCAGCCAGCTCGAAACGTTTGACATGAAGCCGGACGCGGCGAGCACGATCCGTGGACCGTTTCAGCCGATAGCTTCGCGAACCCCTGACCTGCGCATCTGCGAGCATCTTCCCCGGTTAGCCGCGCGGTCTGACAAGTATTGTGTTGTTCGCACGGTCAATCATCCGCAAAACGATCACAACGGGACGCACGCCATTCAGACCGGCCATCCGATTCCGCCTGCCGATCGGGGTGCGGCTCAGGTCGATGCCACCGACAAGGACTGGCCGGCGTTCGGCTCGGTAATTTCCTATCTCGATGCTCAAGCGAAGGGGGAATCGTCGCCGCCGTTTCCGAGCTACGTCTACCTGCCTCGGTTGTTGGGACACTTCGCCGGCTACGACATCAATGGGATGTACGCGGGCTGGCTCGGCAAGGCGTACAACCCGATGGCGACTCGGATTCAAAAACGAGATGCGGGTGATAATCCGTACTTCCGTGACTGCACGGACGAGGAACTCGATTTTCGTTTGAACGGGCTTGAACAGTTGCCGGGATTCACTTTGAATCGGCTTGAACATCGCCAAAGTCTGCTGACCCAGTTTGATGCGGAGCGTCGGCGTCTCGACGACAGCGCGGCCATTCGCAACTATCACGGCTTACAAGAGCGGGCGGTGTCGTTGCTGTCGTCGCCCCGAATTGCCGAGGCATTCGACATTCGCCGCGAGAAGGCGGAGTTGCGAGATCGCTACGGCCGCAACTTGTTCGGCCAGTCGCTGTTAATGGGCCGGCGCATGATCGAAGCTGGTTCGCGGTTCGTGACGGTCGCGTGGGATCTCGCTGTGCGGGGCGATGTCTGCGGAAGCTGGGACATGCACTCCTGCCTGGAACGTGTGATGAAGGATCACTTGTTGCCCGGTCTCGATTGCGGGTTCTCCGCGTTACTCGATGACATGAACGATCGCGGGTTGCTTGATGACACACTGATCTTCGTCGCTGGTGAAATGGGACGCACTCCGCAATTTCAAAATCGAGGCGCTCAGGACGGTCGCGATCATTGGACCTACTGCTTCCCCTGCCTCTTCGCCGGAGCCGGACTGCGCGGCGGTGTCACCTTCGGCCAGTCCGACAAAGACGCGGCTTACCCGATCGCGCACGCCGTCTCGCCGGCGGACCT
>Ga0194119_10000965_pt1 | contig 53750 bp, 43 predicted proteins | sample TA2MahC100mmetaG_FD_148620 | JGI IMG/M metagenome (GOLD analysis project Ga0194119, IMG submission 148620) | Freshwater microbial communities from Lake Tanganyika, Tanzania - TA2015018 Mahale Deep Cast 100m | ecosystem: Environmental > Aquatic > Freshwater > Lake | place: Tanzania: Lake... | reverse complement strand
GTGACTGCTATTAATGGCAGCCTGCGTTATCGGCTGCAGCTGCGCGGTCAGGCCAGCCACGCGGGTACAACGCCTATGGACCAGCGCCGAGATGCGGCCTGTGCTGCGGCGGAAATTATTTTGGCTACAGAGGCCCGTGCTCGCCAGCAGCCAGGCCTCGTGGGCACCGTAGGCATGCTGCAGGTGCCACAGGGCTCAATTAATACCGTACCCGGTGCCTGCATGCTGTCGCTTGATCTGCGCGCGCCGAATAACGACGACCGTGATGCCTTAGCCCGCGATGTGTTGGCTGCGGTGGCATCGATCTGCACTGCCCGCGATGTCCAGTTTTCGGTAGAAGAGGTGCTGCGCGCCTCGGCGGCGCCCTGCGACAAACGGCTGCAAGGTCTTTGGGCGGCTGCGGTTGCTGCGCTGGGGCTGCCGGTGGAGTATCTTCCGAGTGGGGCGGGCCACGACGCCATGAAGCTGCACGAGCGGTTGCCGCAGGCCATGCTCTTTGTACGTGGCGAGAACCATGGCATTAGCCACAACCCATTGGAGTCGACCACGCGCGAAGATATGGCGCTTGCGGTGGCCGCCTTCGAAGGTTTTTGCCAGCGACTGGCACAGGAGTAGACCGTTCTATGGCCAAGCTCAGCACCCATGTTTTGGATACCCTCTCGGGCCGGCCGGCAGCAGGCATGGCGATTCGGCTTGACCGCAGGCTTGCAGAAAAAGATGCCTGGGCGCCCGTGGCCCAGACCCAGACCAATGCCGATGGCAGGACCGACCGTCCGTTGCTTGAGGGCGAGACTATTCCGACCGGGCGTTATCGGCTGGTCTTTGGGGTGGCGGCGTATTTTCGAGGCCTCGGTCAGGTACTTCCTGACCCGGCATTTCTCGATGAAGTGTCTCTAGAGTTTGGACTTGCTGAGGCCGTCGGTAGTTACCACGTGCCGCTGGTCTGCACGCCTTGGAGTTATTCCACTTATCGGGGTAGTTGACCTGTAGAGTGGAGTGTTTATTGCATTTATAAGTGGTTGGAGCAATGGCAGTAATGGGTAGTTAGAAATTTAACGTTGATCTGGATGGTCTTTTTAAGGAGATAGTGATGAAACTTCTTGCAGCCCTCGTAGGTGGATTGCTGGTAACGGGCAGTGTCTATGCACAAACAGCGATCAAATTTGCACTCGACTGGCGATTTGAGGGGCCAGCAGCGCCCTATTTTGTTGCGATTGATAAGGGCTTTTACAAGGCCGAAGGGCTTGATGTGACGGTTGATCCAGGGTCCGGTTCGGTGGAGGGGATTAACCGTGTTGCCTCCGGGGCTTATCAACTGGGCTTTGCCGATATCAATTCGTTGGTGAAGTACCGCGACAATGCGGCCAATAGCCCGATTAAAGCCGTACAGATGGTCTATGACACGCCTGCCTTCGCGATCATCACCCTAAAGAAAACCGGCATTAAAACGCCAAAAGACCTTGAGGGTAAGATTCTCGGAGCGCCAGCACCCGACGGGGCTTATGCCCAGTGGCCCATCTTTGTGGATGCCAACAAGATCGATGCCTCCAAGGTAAAGATCGAGAATGTGGGCTTTCCGGTGCGCGAGCCCATGCTGGTGCAGGGCAAGGTTGATGCCATTACGGGTTTTTGGTTCTCGTCGTACATGAACCTAAAGGCCAATGGCGCTTCTGATGATGACATTGTGGTCATGCTCATGAAAGACCACGGCGTTGACCTCTATGGCAACGTGATCATCGTCAACCCCGACTTTGCCAAGGCCAATCCCAAGGCGGTTGCAGGTTTTGTGCGCGCCACCATTAAGGGAATTCAAGAGACTGTCAAGTCGCCTGAGACCGCAATCGATTCGCTGATGGCCCGTAACCAGATCGCCAAGCGCGACGTGGAACTTGAGCGCCTGAAGCTTTCGATTACCCGTAACTTCGTTACCCCCGATGTCCGCAAGAATGGCCTCGGTGGTGTCGATATGGGTCGGCTTTCGCGTTCGATCGACCAGATCGGTCTGACCTTTAAGTACACCAACAAGCCCAAGGCTCAGGATATCTTTACTTCTGAGTTTCTGCCCCCGCGCGAGCAGCGCCTGGTGCAGTAAGAATTACCGTTGTTAAAGCCTTCGCTGACCTGAAAGCCCCTCCCCGTGATTTATCGCGGGGAGGGGTCCTGTGGTGAGTGTTAAGTGGTATTTGTAAGCAATAGGGGGTGCCCGTGGATCCTTTGGTAGTCTTAAACAATGTCTCCATGGCCTATGGCAAGGGAGCGTCTGCCGTTCCTGCGATTGAGGATGTGAGCCTCGATATTGAACCCGGCGAGTTTATTGCCGTGGTGGGGCCATCGGGCTGTGGCAAGAGTTCACTCATGAAGCTCATCAGTGGACTGCATCCGGTGTCCAAGGGCGAGCTCAAGGTAAAGGGCGAAACGGTTACTCGGCCGCTGAAGTCTGTCGGCATGGCCTTTCAGAACAGCAACCTTCTGCCTTGGCGCACCTGTGTCGATAACGTTCTGCTGCCGCTGGAGATCGTGCCGCCCCATCGGCAGCGCATCGGTTCTCATCGGGCTGAGTACAAGCAAAAGGCGGTAGACCTTCTTAACTCGGTGGGCCTCACCGGCTTTACCGACAAGTTTCCGTGGCAGTTATCGGGCGGCATGCAGCAGCGTGCTTCTATCTGTAGAGCGCTTATTCATGAGCCCGAGGTGCTGATGCTCGATGAGCCCTTTGGCGCGCTCGATGCCTTTACCCGAGAAGAGCTCTGGTGCGCCCTGCGCGACATTCATGCCGCGCGCGGCGTTACGGTAATGCTGGTCACCCATGACCTGCGCGAGGCCGTATTTCTGGCCGATACCGTCTATGTCATGTCCAACCGCCCTGGTCGTATCGTGAAAAAATGCAGGGTTACGATTCCCCGCCCACGCGACCTTGAGGTTACCTACACCGCAGAGTTTCAAGACGTGGTGCACGAACTACGCAGCATGATTGGAGGCAAGCACTAATGGACCGCGATGAATTTATGGTGAAGGTGGTCTCGCCGGCCGCCTTTACGATTGGCCTTTTTGTTATATGGGAGCTTGCCTGCCGGGTTTTTAGTATCCCGCTTACCATTCTGCCTGCGCCTTCGGTGATCTTTGCCGCGCTTATCGAATTCCGAGCCCCAATTATCAGTAACTCCTGGGTGACGCTCTGGACTACCCTGGCAGGCTTTGCGCTTGCTACAGTGTTTGGGCTTTTAATGGGTATTGCCGTGGGCTGGCACAAGGCAATCTATGCCGGTGTCTACCCTCTTTTGGTGGGCTTTAACTCGATTCCTAAAGTGGCAGTGGTGCCCGTGCTTATTCTCTGGTTTGGTCTCGGAGAAATTCCTGCCATCCTCACGGCGTTTCTCATCTCGTTTTTTCCAATCGTGGTAAACGTCGCCACGGGCCTAGCCACCACCGAGCCCGAGCTCGAAGACGTGCTGCGGGCCTTGGGCGCCTCAAAGCTCGACATCATGCGCAAGGTGGGTATACCGCGGTCGCTGCCGTATTTCTTTGGGTCGCTGAAGGTGGCCATTACGCTGGCCTTCGTGGGCGCGGTGGTGTCTGAAACCGTGGGCGCCAACAAAGGGATCGGAAAGCTGATGCTCGATGCCCAGGCGGCCTTTCAGGTGCAGATTGTCTTTGCCGGGCTATTGGTCTTGGCGGTGCTCGGTATCCTGCTCTATATCTGCACGGCGCTGATCGAAAAGCGTTTTACCGGCTGGGCATTTCGTGGCCAGAACCGCTAGCCTTTGCGCAGGCCCACAATAATCAGACTGGTGGCAATGCTTAAGAGCGCCAGACCCAGTGCCGGCAGGTTGCCAAACCGAATGTAGGGCGTGACGCCTGTCATGCCCTGCACCTGGGCAACCAGCAGGTCTGTCTCCTGGGGTAGTGACTGTGCGATTATCCGCCCCTTGTGGTCAATGGCGGCGGTCATGCCGGTGTTGGTGGCCCGAAGGCTTGGCCGTCCGGTTTCAAGCGAGCGCATACGGGCCACCTGAAGGTGCTGGCTGAGGGCATTGGTATTGCCAAACCAGGCAAGGTTGCTCAGGTTCAGCAAGATCGTTGGCTGATCGCGTTCTGATCGCTCAGGAGACATCGCGCGGATAATCTCTTCGCCAAACAAGTCTTCAAAGCAGATGTTGGCGCCGATGCGCTGGTCACTCACCATAAAAGGGGTCTGCACGGGTTCCCCGCGCCGAAAGTCCCCCAGGGGCATGTTCATCAGGTCGACAAACCAGCGAAACCCCCAGGGAATAAACTCACCAAAGGGCACCAAATGGTGCTTGTCGTAGCGTGCGGCATACTGACCTGCGGGCTCCGACGGCTTGATCAGAATTGCCGAGTTGGTCCAGCCGCGGGCATCTTGCAGCGGAATGCCCGTAATGAGGCTGGCACCGCTGCGCTCAGCAATGCGATGTAAGGCTTCTTGGGTGCTGGCAGATACCCGGTTCCATGGCTGAATTAGGGCGGTTTCGGGCAGCACGATAAGGTCTAGCCGGCTGCCTGGGTTGGCGGCTACTGCGGCAAGACTGAGCACCGTCTGCTCTCCGGCGAGGGCATGGGCCGGGTCGAACTTCATCTGCTGTGGAATGGCCGTCTGTACCAGCGCAGCCTGCAGCGGGAGCCCCGATGGACTGGTGAGCGCAATGGTGCCCGCCACCCCGCCAGCCAGGTGCAGAAACACGGTGGCGAGCAGGGGGCGGGGCAGCCCTTGGGCCAGCCAGGCGGCAGACAGCGCGGTGACAAAGACCACGCCATAGACGCCGATCCAGGGGGCAAAGCCTGCAAGCAGGCTGTCGACTTGTTGGTAGCCCCAGTTGAGCCAGGGAAAGCCGGTAAAGGCTACGCCACGCAGCCATTCCAGCGATGTAATAAGCCCTGCGATGGCAAGAGGCTGCAAATGAAACCGACGCACCAGCCAGCCTGCCAAGAGGCCGTATGCGGCTACATAGAGTGCCAAAAGAATGGTGGCAAACCCGGCAATAATCGCGGGCATCTCGCCATAGGTATGCAGGCTGATAAAGATCCAGTGAAAGCCAAATAGGCAGCCTACGATCAGCAGGCCGCTGGCTAGCCAGGCGGCCCATTCCGCGGGGGTCTTAAACAGGCGAATAAGAATTGCCAGGAAGAACAGCGCTCCGAGGCTCTCCAGCCACCCCGGTAGAACCAGACTCATGGGCTATTGGCCCTCAGCGTCTGGCTGCTCCGAGGTATCGGGCAGGCGACGTACCAGCAGCATCTGCACCATACGAGCATCGGCCCGCTGCACTTCGAAGTCAAAGCCTGCGATCTGGACATGCTCTTCGCGATGGGGTACGCGGCCGAGATGGTCGGTAACCAGCCCCCCCACGGTATCGCTGTCTTCATCGGACAGAGCGCAGGCAAATGCCTCATTAAACTGGGTAATCGGCGTGAGCGCCTTAATGCGGAAAAGGCCGGGCTCGTGGGCGACGGGAATAATGTTGTCTTCTTCCTCGTCGGTGTCGTGCTCGTCTTCAATGTCTCCTACGATCTGTTCAATGACATCTTCAATCGTGATCAGGCCCGCCACGCCGCCGTATTCGTCAACAACAATAGCAATGTGATTGCGGTTATTACGAAAGTCGCGCAGCAGAACATTAAGCCTTTTAGACTCCGGCACAAATACCGCAGGCCGCAGCAGCCCGCGAACATCGTCTTCATCGTCGGCCAAGACACGCAAAAGGTCTTTGGCCAGCAGAATGCCAATGACATTGTCTTTATTGCCGTCGATCACCGGGAACCGAGAGTGAGCCGTCTGCAGCACGAAGGGTAGAATCTGGTCGAGCGGGTCGTTGATATCGAGCACATCCATTTGCGCGCGCGGCACCATCAGGTCGCGCACGGCGAGATCGCCCACCTGGAGCACGCCTTCCATCATCGACACCGCATCGGCATCAATGACAGCATGGGCCTGCGCCTCTCGGAGCTGCTCAATAAGCTCTTCTTTGTCGTCGCTGCGGCCAAAGAAACGGCCGAACAGACGCTTGAGGGAATGACTCAGGCCCGAGGGCCTAGGGTCTGGGTCTGACATGCACTGGCATGAGAGTTAAACACCCCACTAGTGTACCGAATACGGGTCTGGCAGTCGAAACCGTTTCAAAATACGTCGCTCTAGGCCCTCCATATGCTCGGCCTCCTCGGGGTCTTCGTGGTCAAGCCCCTGCGCATGCAGCATGCCATGCACCAGCATATGCGCAAAATGCGCAGAAAGGTCTTTATGCTGGGCGCCTGCCTCGCGGGTCAAAATTGGCAGGCAGAGCACCAGGTCGGCCTGTACCACGGGGTGATGCTGATAGGCGAAGGTGAGCACATTGGTGGCGTAGTCTTTGCCACGAAACTCGCGGTTGATCTGCCGACCTTCTTTTTGGCCCACCAGCCGTACGGTGATCTCGGCAAGTATTCCCTGGGCACCGAGGCTTGCGAGCAGCAGCCTTCGAATACGTGGCCGCGGCAGGGGCCATGCCTCTGGCGCTCTGGGCATTGCCCATTGCAGGCTAAGCCGAAGACTGCTGGGCATAGGCCTCGACAATCCGCGCCACCAGCGGATGGCGCACCACATCGCGACTGGTGAACTCCAAAAATGCGATACCCCGCACGCCCTGCAGCACACTGTGGGCATCAATCAGCCCGCTTTTGTGCCCCTTGGGAAGGTCGATCTGCGAGGGGTCTCCGGTAATCACGGCCTTACTGCCAAAACCAATGCGTGTAAGAAACATCTTCATCTGCTCTGGCGTGGTGTTCTGGGCTTCATCCAGAATGACAAAGGCATGGTTGAGGGTGCGGCCGCGCATATAGGCAAGTGGGGCAATTTCGATTAACTGCTTTTCGATGAGCTTAATTACTTTTTCATAGCCCATGAGATCGTAGAGGGCATCGTAAAGGGGCCGCAGATAGGGGTCTACCTTTTGGGCAAGGTCTCCCGGCAGAAAGCCAAGCCGCTCGCCGGCCTCTACCGCCGGCCGGGTCAGCACAATGCGCTGCACGAGATCCCGCTCAAGGGCATCCACCGCGCAGGCCACAGCAAGAAAGGTCTTTCCAGTGCCTGCCGGCCCAATACCAAAGCAGACATCATGGCTCAGAATCTGCGCCAGGTACTGACGCTGATTGGGCGTGCGGCCGCGCAGGTCGCGCCTGCGGGTGCGCAGTACGGCACCTTCCTCTTCGGCCTCGGGGTGCAAGAGGCTTTCCTCTAAACCTGCGTCGTCATGGCTTTCGGCGGTGTCTTTGGCACCCGCTTTGGCCATCGTGCCTAGCCCTTTTGTTCTGCCCATGGGGCGGTGTTCCACCATGGCCAACTGCAGGTCCTCCAGTCGAATGGTGTCTGGGTTTTGGGCAAGGTTCTCAAGCAAGGCCGTGGCCCGGGCTACCGACTGCTGTCCGCCAGAGACCTCGAATATCGGGCCGCGCCGGCGAATGCTGACATCAAGCCCGGTTTCGATAGCGCGCAGGTTCTGTTCCAGCGGCCCGCAGAGGGCCGCAAGCCCATGATTGTCGTGCTCCAACAGGCTTAGCCTTTGCACCGCACCGCTGCCGCGATCGGCCCGCACCTAGACGGCCTCGCCCCGCAGGCTGTGGCTTAAGGCCTGGGTAATGCGTATGGGAATCATATGGCCGATCAACCGGGCGGGCCCTGGGAAGTTCACCACGCGATTGTTCTCGGTACGGGCCATGAGTTCGTTGGCATTCTTTTTTGCAGGGCCCTCCACCAGCACCGAGAAGACCTTGCCCACCATGGCCTGGCTTACCGCCTGGGCATTGGCCTCGATGGCTGCCTGCAGGGTCTGTAGCCGCTTGAGCTTGACTTCAGCGGGGGTGTCGTCCGCTAGCGATGCCGCGGGGGTACCGGGCCGGGGGCTATAGACAAACGAGAAGGAATGGTCGAAGCCCACAGCCTCAATAAGCCGCATGCTGGCGGCAAAGTCTTCTTCGGTTTCGCCCGGAAATCCCACGATAAAGTCGGTGGACAGCGACACATCGGGCCGCACCGCCTTTAAGCGGCGCACAATGCTCTTGTACTCAAGCGCGGTGTAGCCGCGCTTCATGGCCATAAGAATACGGTCGCTACCCGACTGCACCGGCAGGTGCACATGGCTTACGAGCTTGGGCAGTTCTGCATAGACGTCGATGAGTCGCTGGCTAAATTCTTTGGGGTGTGAGGTGGTGTAGCGAATGCGCTCGATACCGGGCAGGTCGTGGATCATGCGCAGCAGGTCGGCAAAGTCGGTGCCGGTGCTCGGATCGATAAAGGCGTTTACATTCTGGCCCAGCAGGCTAACTTCTTTTACCCCCTGATCGGTGAGCTCAATAATCTCGGCCAGAACATCTTCGGCCGGCCGTGACACCTCGGTACCCCTTGTGTATGGCACCACACAGAAGCTGCAGTACTTGCTGCAGCCTTCCATAATCGAGACAAAGGCCGAGGGGCCTTCTACGCGGGCAGGGGGCAGGTTGTCGAATTTTTCAATCTCTGGAAAGCTGATGTCTACCTGCGGCCGTCCCGTAGACCTGCGCGCCTCGATGAGGGCTGGAAGCCGGTGCAGCGTCTGTGGGCCAAAGACCAGGTCTACATAGGGCGCCCTGCGCACAATGGCCTCTCCCTCTTGGCTGGCCACACAGCCGCCCACGCCAATCACCAGATGCGGCTTGAGTTTCTTGAGGTCACGCGCCCGCCCGAGGTCAGAAAAGACCTTTTCTTGCGCCTTTTCGCGTACCGAGCAGGTGTTAAACAAAATAACGTCAGCCTCTTCGGGCCGGTCGGTAGACTCCAGCCCATGCGATGCCTGTAACACATCGATCATCTTGGCTGAGTCATACTCATTCATCTGGCACCCAAAGGTGCGCACATAGACTTTGGCGTTCATAACAGAGTTACCGTCTCAGGCTTATAACTGGAGGGCCACTCGCGTGGAAAGGATCGTATTGTGCCTTATTCAGAACTCTTAAACCCCGGCGTGCGGCGGCGCGACTTCTGGGCCTGGGCCAGCCTCGACTTTGCCAATTCGGGCTACACCACGGTGGTGCTCACAGCCGTTTTTAATGCCTACTTTGTCTCGGTGGTCATGGCCGACAACCCCCTGGCCACACTGGCCTGGACGGTCATTCTCTCTGTGAGCTATCTGCTGGTGATGGTCTCTGCCCCCTGGCTTGGGGCTTATGCCGATGCCTATGGTGCTAAGCGCCGGCTGCTCCTCTGGGCCACCATTGCCTGTGTGCTGGCTACTGCGGGCCTCGCCGCGGTGGGCCCGGGCAACTGGCTCTTGGCCGCAGTGTTACTTGTCGTTTCCAACCTCGCCTATGCCAGCCACCAAGACCTTACCGCCGGCTATTTGCAAGAGCTTTCGCCCCCGAGCCACCTGGGGCGCCTGTCTGGCTATGGCTGGGCCTGGGGCTACTGGGGCGGGCTGTTGGCCTTGGCGCTGAGCCTTGTCTGGATTCAGGCGGTTGCCCCTGCCTTTGCGCCGGGGCTGGCAGACGCTTTCGGCCTCACCCTCTCGGCCTCGGGCGGGCTGCCCGCCCAGTGGCTGGTGGGCGGTGCCATGGTACTGGTGGCGATTCTTTTTGCGGTGGTGGGTTTCCCTGCGCTGGCAGTGCTGGCTGGGCATCGGGGATATGCAACTGCGGCGGGTATTGGTGGGGATACCGAGGCTGTGGCGGCGTCCGAAGACTGGAAAGGCGCCTGGCGACGGCTCTGGGCGGGATGGTCGCGCCTCTCACCAGACCTACCCTTGCGGAAGATGCTGGTCTGTATAACGGTCTATCAGGCTGGCGTGGCTACTGTGATTACGCTTGCGGCGGTCTATGCCCAGCAGGTCATGGGCTTTGACATGGCCAAGACGATTCTCTTGGTGTTAGTGGTTAACATCACCGCGAGTATTGGTGCCTTCTTGTTTGGAAAATTTCAAGACCGCGTGGGCCATCGCAATAGCCTGGTGATCAGCCTCTTGGCCTGGATTCTGATGGTGCTGGTGGCTGCCGTGGGTGAAACCGAGGCCATGTTCTGGCTGGCTGCCAATCTGGCGGGCCTTGCCATGGGCGCCTCCCAGAGCGGTGCTCGTGCTGCTATTTCGGTACTGGGGCCCGCAGACCGACAGGCCGAGGTCTTTGGCTACTGGGGAGTGGCCGTGCACCTAGCCTCGATTCTGGGCCCCTTGGCCTATGGCCTGACCACCGCCCTCACGCAGAACAACCACCGCATGGCCATTGCTGTAACGGGCCTGTTTTTTGTCGTGGGGCTGGTGCTTTTACTGCGTATTCCCTTTACTGAAACAAAAAGGCCTTCATAGTGGGCCAGTGGTCGGGAAAGTCGGACAGGCTGTGGTCAGAGCCTTCCACGATGCGCGTGTGGCATCCCGGATAGCGGGCCACCATCTCATTCCAGTCAAGCACTGTGTCGCCTTTAGCGGCCACGAGCATATAGCGGTGGGGGTCGGTGAGGCCCACCTCCATAGACTTCAGGTCGTCGATGTATTCCGACTGAAACTGCAGAATCTCTGGGCCATGCCATGACTGCAGGGGCCCGACCTGGTCGACCAGGTCGCGCGCGGGCCAGCAGGCAGGGTTGATCAGTGCCGCCCGAAACTGGCTTTTTTGGGGATGCCGTTCCATAAACCAGCTGACATAAAAGCCTCCCAGCGAACTGCCAATGAGACGCGGCTGATAGCCGTCGACAAGGGCGTTTTCGACCAGATAAGAGATTTCATCGAGGGCCGTGAGCGGGGCAATGTCGAGTGCGGGGCATTCGAACCGTACCCCTTCGCTGGCCATCCATTGGGAAAGCTGCATGGCCTTACTCGACTTTGGTGAACTGCGAAAGCCATGAACATATATAAGGCAGAGATCTTTGGGGGAGAGAGGCGTTGCCATAAAACCCTCCTGTGGCAGGAACCCGACCCTCCGATTTAAGCACGCAAACCCGTTCGGTGGTATGAATTTCTTATCCCGAAGAGGGGGCAGGCCCCGAGAGGGCCTCGCGAATCTGTGGCCGCCGGGGTGCCGGTTCAGGCGCCAGGCCGGGGCAGTCTATCCATACCACTGAGTCGCCCGTGGGGTCTCGGGTATTTTCTTGGGCGGTGTCGCTTGGCCTTGCCTGGTGACAGGTCAGGCGCTGGCCATCCTGCGTGATCGCGGTAAGGGGCAGCTGCGCGAGTGATGCGATATCCAGATAGCCCTCTGGCGTGAAGGCCACCGGCTGGCCGTTTCGGGTCTCGATACGGCTTAGCCGGGCAAGTCCGGCAGCCGACACCTGCAGCCGATATTCCTGGATACGAATGGTCTCCTGGGTCTGGTCAATCCAGTAGGCCCGGCGGGCCGCTGTGGGCAGACGCACCTGGCTGGTCTTCCAGTGCAGGTCAAAGGGAATCGACTGGGTATCGAGCCGAAACTGCGCCTCGGTCCATGCGGGAGTGCGCCCAAAGGCGGCAATGCCTTTGGCGTTGGTCGCGGCAGTCTGTCGTCCAAGCTGCAGCCGCAGGTCGGGATGCCCCAGGGTATGGATTACCAGGTTGTGATCCCCCACCGGGCCCAGGTGCATCCCTTTGGCTGTCAGCCAGACTCTGCTTGCCAGGGACAGATCTACCGAGGCCTGCTGCCCCTGGGGCTGACGGGCCTGCAGGCTGATGTCTCCCCAGGATGCTGCCTGCTGCAGCCGCAGCTCTTGGCGGGCGTTGCCGCCCGTAGCCCTCGTAAGCCCAATCTGCGGGGCAGAGGCCCCGCCGCCTAATGACTGCTGGTATGAGACGCTGGCCGAAGCAGGGTTGCGGCCGTTGCTAGCAGTGCCACCATTATCCGATTGCAGGCCAGCCGATAGCCTGCGGCGGCTGCTGTAGCCGCCGGGGGCGCCTGGGCTGCCTGTGGGGCTCGTTGCGCTGGGGCGATCGGGCAGTGCCAGATGCAGGCTGATAAAGGCACTTGTCAGGGGCTTGGCGCCGGGACCCGTATATCCCGTGCGCAGGCTTGCCTGCAGGCTGGCTTGGGTGCTGATGCGCTGCTGCAGGCCCACGAGGGTCAGCCTTCCTTGGCCCAAGGACAGCTGGCTGGTAAGCGTTGTGCCCGGCCGCAGGCGCTGGCTTGCCGATAGCCGCAGCGTGTGCCCCATGCGCAGCGCTGTGCTGGTGAGCGGGTCTTGCGCGGGCTCTGCCAGACTGGATGCAGCACTGGCGTGCTGAAGCTGCCGCCTCAGACCGGCTGACCATTGCAGGCCTGACCGCGGCTGGCCAGAGATGTCGAGCCCACCCGTGGCCAGGCAGTGTTGCCCATGACAGGCAAGCCCCAGGTCTGCAGATACCAGCAGGCCCTGCCACCGCTGGCTAGACACGCCCGCATAGGCCTGGGTGAAATCGTGTTCATGGCCCAGCCCCAGTCGCAGGGTTTCGGTGCTATTCCATCCCTGGGCCCAGAGGCCAGAGAAGGCGAGGGACTGGGAAGGGCTTGTCGCCTGCAGCCCAGGCTGCAGACCGGTCGGGTTCTCTGCGGAAGTTTCGCCTATCCAGACATCCCACAGGCGAGCGCCGGTCGCAAGCAGAAGGGGGCTTGCTACCCAGGGCAGCAGGATGGTCTCGGTCTGCCCCGAGAGGCCCTCGATACGCACCGTGAGCAGCCCAGGTAGGCTGGGCGCACCCAGCCCCTCGAGCCGATAGCGCCCTGCCGGAAGCAGCCCCGTAGCGAAGAGCGGCTGGCCTTGGGTATCGAAGAACTGCAGTCGCGCTGGTGCATCCAGGGCCACCTGACCCTGGCCCAGACCGCTGGGGCGCAGCACCTGCAGCCGGTTGGTCAGTGATAGCCCGCGCAGGCTGCGGGGCTGCTGTTCGGGCCCCTGGCGGACCACCTGGTCACCCAGCCTTAGGGCCGCACCCGAAGGCCAGACCCAGTCGATGGTGGCCTTGGGGGTCTGCGCAGCAGACTGGCCACCGGTAACGAATACCTGCAGGCCTTGGTGGGCTGCGCCAAGCCCCCATTGCAGTCGGTGCCGGTCGGCCACCAGGTCGAGGTGTGCCGCGCTAAGGCCGCGGATGCGGGCCTCGGGGTCGTCGATCGAGGCTCCGAGAAGAAGGGGAAGCGGGTTGGGTGTGCTGCGGCTGCTCAGCCGCAGTGCCTGTTCTTTGAGCCAACTGGCGGGAAGCTGCAGGCGCAAGACGCCGACCGCATCGTCGTGCTCGCAGCGCGCGGGCGGTGTGAGGACCAGAAAGGTCTCTTGATCAATGGCACGTTGTGCGAGGTCGTTCTTCGCCAGCAGAGGGCGCAGGCTGTCTTCCTGCACCAGACAGAGGTCGTCGACGAGATAGGTGAGACTGCCTGCTGAGACCTGCTGGCCATTAAGCTCCAGCGCGCGTAATTCGAGGCTGTCGCGGTCAAGTGACAGATTGCCGGGAGCAGTCAAGGGGTGCGCGGGGTCTGCATCTCCCCGCGAGGGTGCGCTGAGCAGCAGGCAGAGGGCAGCCACAAGGGCGGCCCCCATTTTAGTCTGCGGCGGCTGAAGAGGACGCCGCAACCGACATTCCGTCAGACCTATTGTCCGCACCCGTCGCGTTGTCGCTGCGGGGGCTGGCAGCCTCTGCCGTTACCGTATCTCTTGGGGCTCCCTTACGGCAGAGCTGGGTGGTCTCTCCAGGCAAGAGAGTCTGGGGGCCTGCAATATCTGTATCAAGCGCAAGGCGCACCACCAGTTTTTCGGGATTGCGGAAGCTGGCGCAACTGCCCTCCGCAAGAGCCACTGCGGGATTAAGCGCAACCGGCTCCTGGCGATGGTGATACACAGGCAGGCTAAAACGAAACCGGAAGGCCAGGCCGGTAATCTCATTGTCGGTCTCTGGAATCTGCTCAATCAGCAGCCGATGGTAGCGGGTGCCTTCTTTAATGCGGGCGCGAATCAGTTGCCGGCCACCGGGTGCAAGACCAAAGAAACGTGGAGAGACATCGCCTGGCACGCCTACGATTTCTTCGCCTGCAGGACCCCAGCCCACCAGCCGAACCGACCAGCGTGAGGCGCTGGTCATGCTCGACTGAACCTCGGTAACGACAATGCCCGAACGGTCTGGAAACAGCTGGGGTGGCGAAATACCCAGCGCCGCATGGCCAACTGATGGCAGGCTGGCAAGCACGGCCAGACTGGCGAAGACCAGCAAGGACCAGCCTTGCGCAAGTCGTGCTGCGGACACTGACATTGTCGAGTGGGGCATGGCTAGGCCTTAGTAGGTGACGGTGGCAACGATAGTGTCGGAGTACGCACCCATGTTAGGAACGCTCTGGCCCGCGGCGATTCGGCCGAATATAGGCAGGGTTTGATCGCCACCAGTTCCGGTTCCGTTCAACCCGCTTATCAAAGTCCATTCGGCCGTGCGACTGTTGTCCTTAAACAGGGAGTAATTTATGAATGACCCGTTACTTCCGAGGCGGCGACCCGCCGAAAAATTTGATCCGTTGCTCAGCGAGACCGAGTAGGGCGCGCCACTTGAACAATTCACAGTGATTTGAGTTTCAGCATCCGTCTGCGCCGTCGTTCCGGTGGTTATCGTGTTGAAGGTCATGTCGGCCGCTGAGATAGAGCATGTAGCGACAACATCAATGCCCACCCTAAAAGAAGACGACTCGCTGGCAGCCCACGCCAACTTGCTCATTCCCAGGCCGGTCAGGCCAAGTGCCATAGCAACGGGAAGAAGCGTCTGTAAATGCTTTTTCATAGTTTCTCCTTGTCAGTAGATAACGTTCCGCCCCATGGCGGAATCGGCAGGGAGAACTCTGAGGCCCCCGACTGGGGGTCGACTACTGCCTCAAGCGGATGATGAAAAAATCTTTTACGGGCTCGCGCCCTGATTGGCGAGTCTGGGCCCTAGGCGATGACTCGGGCCCAGAGCAGCCGCAGCCGCATACCCCAGAGGCTGGTGTAGCCCATGGTGGGCGTGCGCAAGTGCCCTTCATTGTCTATGACCATAAAGGTGGGTACGCCGCTGGCCCCGAGCATGGAGGAGATCTGTCCCTTGCTGTCGACCACTGTGCGCCAGTTGAGCGCCCGGTCTTGCTGATAGCGCTGCACGCGGGCGGCATCGCCCGACTGAATGGCAACGGTAATAACCGGATACTCCGAGGCCAAGGTGCTAATGCTGGCCTCTTCGAGCTTGCAGAAACTGCACCATTCCGCCCAGACGTGTAGGGCTATGGGCGTACCGGGGTGGCTCTCACGGAGCGCGCCAATGGCCTGTTCGAGCGTATGGTTTTCAATGATGTCGCCATTGTTTATGAGCGGGAGGGCCAGAGACAGCGCTGCCTGGGGCGGTGGCCCCGACGGCACAGACCGCGTCTGCCAGACCTGAACACCCACCCAGAGCACTGCGAAGCTAATGAGAAAAACACGGTTTTTCCTGAAGAACTGTTTCATGGGATTTTGGGTGTTGGCGCGAGAATCATGCACACTTATACCATCCATTGGTAAGGAGCTAAGGCATGAAAGAAGGTCAGTCTGGTTTGTCTGCCCCACTGATTCGTCGGCTGGACTATCAGCCGCCAACACATCGCATTACCGACATTTCCCTGGACTTCAGTCTGGGCCTTACCGAGACCATGGTGTTAGCAGACTTTGGATTTGCCTCTGTCTCGGGGCAGGCATGCGACCTGGTACTTACGGGTGATGCCCTGGAGTTTGTAACCGCCTGGCGGGACGATACGCCCCTTGCGGCAGAGGCCTTTACGGTATCGCCCACGGTATTTGTCCTCAAAGACGCAGATAGTGGGCGGCTCAAGCTGCAGACTCGGCTAAACCCCACCGCCAACACCGAGCTCATGGGCCTCTACGCCAGCCGGGGTGGGCTCTATACCCAGTGTGAGTCGCAAGGATTTCGGCGGATCACTTATTTTCTCGACCGGCCCGATGTACTGACCTGCTACACGGTCACCCTGCGCGGCCCTGCAGAGGCCTTTCCGGTGTTGCTCTCCAACGGAAACCTTATCTCTGAGCAGACCAAAGACGGCATTAAAACCGCGGTCTGGCACGACCCCTTTCCCAAGCCCAGTTATCTGTTTGCCCTGGTGGCTGCATCGCTGTCGTGTATTGAAGAAACGATCACTAGCCAAAGTGGCGCGCCGAAGCTTTTGCAGGTCTATACCAAGCCCGAAGACCTGGTGCGCGCGGGCCATGCCCTGGAGAGCCTGAAGCATTCGGTGTTCTGGGACGAAAAACGGTTTGGCCTGGAGCTCGACCTTGAGCGTTTCATGATTGTGGCGGTGCCTGACTTTAACTCCGGCGCCATGGAGAATAAGGGGCTGAACCTTTTTAACACCAAGTATGTTCTGGCCGACCCCGATACGGCCACCGACAAAGACTACGAGCTGGTGCAGGCGGTGATTGGCCATGAGTACTTTCATAACTGGACGGGGAATCGCATTACCTGCCGCGACTGGTTTCAGCTCACCCTGAAAGAGGGGCTCACGGTGTTGCGGGACCAGGAATTTACCGCCGATATGCTGGCCGAGGGCCTGACGGCAGAGCAGGCCGCCAGCAGCAGGGCGGTGAAGCGAATTGAAGACGTGCGCACCCTACGTGCCCATCAGTTCCCGGAAGATGCTGGCCCGATGGCCCATCCGATTCGCCCCGCCGAGTACCAGGAGATACGCAACTTCTACACGGCCACGGTTTATGAAAAAGGCGCCGAAGTGATTCGCATGCTGCAGACTCTTTTGGGGGTTGCGGGATTTCGCAAGGGCATGGATCTGTACTTTGCGCGGCATGACGGACAGGCGGCCACCTGCGAAGACTTTGTCTCTTCGATTCTCGATGCGAACGGCCGCTCGGAGCTCTTTACCCCGTTTATGCGCTGGTATGACACGCCGGGTACGCCCCGGCTCGAGGTACGTGACACCTGGGATGCAGAAACGGGTCGGTACTGCCTGGAACTGACCCAGCAGCTCGACCCCAGAAGCCCGCAGAAGCTGCCTTTGCCCATTCCCCTGGTCTGGGGGCTGCTGTCTTCTTCGGGCGATGACATTGCCTTACCCCAAGGGGCCGGTACCCGCCTAGCCCAATCGGTCTCTGCAGGCCAGGTGCTGCTGATCGATGAAGCCACCGTTACCCTTGCCCTTGATCTGCCCGAGCAGCGTGGTGGGGCCGCGCCCATCCCCTCGCTGCTGCGTCATTTTTCGGCACCTGTGGCGCTGGACTATCCCTATACCACTACCCAGCTGGGCGTTCTTGCAGGCCACGACCCAGACCCCTTTAACCGTTGGGAGGCCTGCCAGCGCTTGATGATGGGTCAGCTGATGCCCGCCTTAGCTTTGGCCGATGACAGGCAGGCGGTGATGCAGACCCTTGCTCGGGTGCTCACCAGCCCAGACCTCAGCGATGCCTTTAAGGCGCTTGCCCTGGCAGTGCCCGCCGACAATACGGTGGTCGAGGCCTGGGCGGCCGAAGGCCATGCAGTGGATCCGGTGCAGATCCGCGCCCGCCTGGAGGCGCTGCGACTGGCAATGGCCCTGGCCATGGAAGGCCATTGGCGCGAATTGGATCTGCACAACGATGCCGCAGACGACAAGCCCTATTCTCCAAATGCCATCGATATTGGCCGTCGCAGCCTGGGCCATCTGGCGCAGTCGATGGCGACCCTGCTTGCCCCCGATGCAGACCGTGCGGAGGCCTTGTGGCGTCGCTATCAGCGGGCAACCAATATGACCCGGCGCATGGCCTGCCTGGCTGGCCTGGTGAGCCTGGAGCATGTCGCGCCGCAGGCGGCCGCGCGCGGGCTTGATGACTTTGCCCAGCGCTATGCCCAGGATCCGCTATCGATGGACAAGTGGTTTTCGGTTCAGATTTCCACGCCGCGAATTCACGACCAGGAGGGCTACACGATCCTTGCACGGGTGCAGAGCCTGCTGGCCCATCCCTTGTACGACCTTGCCAATCCCAATCGGGTACGGGCGGTCTTGGGCGTGTATTTCATGGCAAGCCTATCGGGGTTTCACCGGTCCGATGGCCATGGCTATCGGCTATGGGCCGAGACGCTCGGGGCGCTTGCCCTGCGTAACTCGCAGCTGGCCGCCCGGCTGGCCCGTTCGCTGGACCGCTGGGGCACCTTTGAGCCCAGCCGCAGGGCCGCGATGCAACAGGCGATCGAGGCCCTGGCCGCCACGCCGGGCCTGCCGCCAGATGTTGCAGAGGTCTGTAGCCGGTTTCTCGATGTTTGATATTTGTCATGGAATCTTAATGAACTTGGAGCAGACTCGTTTCCATGAAAAACAAGACTCCGGGGCCAACAGACGTTTCTCTACAGCATCGCGCCCATGCTGACCTGATCGATAGCTACGACGAAGAGCTCGAAATGGAGCTTGACGACGATCGGCTCGATGAGCTTCTTATGGACATGCCTCCCCAAGGGCCAACGGCCGACGGGGCAATTGACCGACGCCTGTACTTTAAAGAACTTTTTCGGCTTCAGGGCGAACTGGTAAAGCTGCAAGACTGGGTGGTTGCCAAGAAGCTCAAGGTGGTGGTGCTCTTTGAGGGCCGGGACGCGGCAGGCAAGGGCGGGGCAATTAAGCGCATTACCCAGCGGCTTAACCCGCGGGTCTGTCGCGTGGTGGCGCTGCCCGCGCCCAATGAGCGCGAGCGCACCCAGTGGTACTTTCAACGTTATATTCCGCACCTGCCAGCGGCCGGCGAGATCGTGCTCTTTGACCGCAGCTGGTACAACCGGGCGGGGGTGGAGCGGGTGATGGGCTTTTGCACCGATGAAGAATACGAGGAGTTTTTTCGCACGGTGCCGGAGTTTGAAAAGATGCTGGTGCGGTCGGGAATTCTGCTAATCAAATACTGGTTTTCGATCGGCGATGAGGAGCAGCATGTGCGCTTTACCATGCGCATTAAAGATCCGTTAAAACAATGGAAGCTCTCGCCCATGGACCTGGAGTCGCGGCGGCGCTGGGAGGCCTACACCAAGGCCAAAGAAACCATGCTCGAGCGCAGCCATATTCCCGAGGCCCGTTGGTGGGTAGTCGAGGGTAACGACAAAAAGCGGGCGCGGCTAAACTACATGGCCCACCTGTTAAGCCTGATTCACTATGAGGAACTGGAACACCCTGAGGTGGTGCTGCCGGCGCGGGTGAAAAACCCCGACTATATTCGGCATCCCGTGCCCAAAGAACTGATTGTGCCCGCCGTCTATTAGCGCGTGGGCAAGGCGCTTAGCGGGCGAATCGCGACTGCTAGTTGCCCAACGCCCTTTGGGCCAAGGCAAGCCAGAACTTTGCACCAATCGGGATAAGCCGATCGTTAAAGTCGTAGCTGGGGTTGTGCAGGGCGCAGGGGCCAAGTCCGTGGCCGGCCTCTCGATGCGCACCCGAGACCTCTCCGTTGCCCAGAAAAATATAACTACCTGGCCGCTCTAGCAGCATATAGGCGAAGTCTTCGGCGCCCATGGTGGGCTCCACAGGCTGGCGCACCATGTCGCTGCCCACAAGGCTGCGGGCGACTTCGGCGGCCAGCGCGGTGGGCTCGGGATGGTTAACGGTGGGCGGGTACTGCCGGTCGAACTGCAGCGTGGCATGGGCCCCGAAGGCAAGAGGCAGTTGGTCGCACAGCCGCTGCATGCCTTGTTCGATGACATCGAGGGCCTCTAGGCTAAAGGTGCGCACTGTTCCTTTGAGGCTGCAGGTGTCGGGAATGACATTAACAGCCTCACCGGCCTGCACCATGGTGACCGAAATAACCACTGCCTCTACTGGCTTGGAGTTTCGGGTAATGAGCGACTGAAAGGCCTGAATCAGATGGCTTGCCACGAGTACCGGGTCGATGCCCAGGTGCGGCATGGCGGCATGGGCGCCCTTACCGGTTATCGTGACCTCAAACTGGTTGCTCGAGGCCATGATAGGCCCTGGGTTCAGGCCAAACTCGCCCTCGCGCAGCCCTGGCCAGTTGTGAATGGCAAACACCTGGTCGCAGGGAAACCGCTCAAAAAGGCCGTCGTCTACCATGGCCTTGCCGCCACCGCCGCCCTCTTCTGCGGGCTGAAAGATCAGTACCACGGTGCCGGCAAAGTCGCGTGAGTCGCAGAGCAGTTGTGCGCCTGCAAGCAGCATGGCCGTATGGCCGTCGTGGCCGCAGGCGTGCATCTTGCCGGGGAACTTGCTGGCATGGGCGAAGAGGTTTTTTTCCGTCATGGGCAGGGCGTCCATGTCGGCCCGAAAGCCCACCGCCTTGGGCCCTGGCTGCCGTCCCTGAATCAGCCCCACAACACCGGTGCCGCCAATTTTTTCGTGGACAGAATCCACCCCCATGGCCCGAAGCTGTTCGGCCACTAGGGCGGCGGTGCGGAACTCTTCGAACTTGAGTTCGGGGTGGGCGTGGATATCGCGTCGGATGCGGGCGAAGGTGAGCTGCAGTGATTCGGGCTGTAGGGGCGCATTCATGCCTAGATTATGTCCCAGGTGCAGAAATTTTCCTACGGGGGCTTCCATGGAGAATCAGCCGGAATCGGCTGCCCTGCGGTGAGCTGGTAACGAGCATGAGCTCGCCCCCACAGGCCTCTGCTGCACGCCGGGCGATAGATAGCCCCAGCCCGGTGCCGGGTAGGGCGCCCACATTGTTGCCGCGAAAAAAGGCCCGAAAGAGCTGCACCTGCTGCGACTCGGGGATGCCCATTCCGTTGTCGATGAAATCGATACAGAGGCGGTCCTCGTCAGCAAGGAATTCGACAAGCACCGGCTTGTCCTGCCCGTATTTCAGGGCATTGGTGAGAAGGTTGCGCAGCACGAGCTCGAGCAGACGGGCATCGCTTTGCACTTCCCCATGGAAACCATGGTCGCGGATTTCCACCAAAGTTCTCGGTTTTTTCTGGCCGTCGCAGGCCCATCGCACGGCCTCTTGCACAAGCGCAACGGGTGCGACCCAGTTGAAAGAGACGATGCGGTCGCCCGTTTCCAGTCGATTGAACTGCAGCGCGTCGTTCAAAATAGATTCGATCTTGTGCAGGGCCTGATGGATGTTTCCGAAGTATCGGGCCAGCCGTGCCTTCTGGTCATCAGATCGGGCCTGCGCAATGGTCTCGAGCAGATCGGCACTGGTCGTGACCACAGCCAACGGTGTCCGCAGCTCATGGCTTAATATCCGTACGATTCGGCTGCGCAGGTGGGCGATCTCGCGCTGCTGCTCGGCGAGCTGCCGGGCCTCTTCCTCGGCATGCTGCAGGGCCTGAATGTCAGAAATCGCTCCAACCAACATGGTAGGAGCCTTGGGACGCGAGACCATGCGGGCGCGAAACAGCACCCAGCGCCAGCCACCATCAGTCTGGCGCAGGCGTGCCTTGAGCCGCATCTGACCAACGGGGTCGACTATCGCTGCCTGAAATGCCTTGCGAAACGCTGGCTGGTCTTTGCGATGCAGGCGCATTTCTAATTCTTCGAGTGTGGCTATGGAATCGTGTGGGTCGGTTCCTGATAACACGTGCAGGTGGCTTGAGAGAAAGAGCTCCTGGGTGTCAGGACGCCAAGACCAGATGCAGTCTTGGGTAGCGTCTATGGCAGCCTCGAATATAGTCTTCTCCCGCGCCAGCTCGTATGAGAGTTGTCTGGCTCGGGAGCCGAGTTGCCGGTTGGTATGGGCGAGGTCATCTGCCCGCTTTCGCTGGCTATCCTCAAGCCGATGGTCAAAGACCGACACCAAAATGCCGATCAGGTTGGCGATGACCAGCAGGATAAGAATCGGTATGGCGGGGCCCGCGTGCTGGTCCAGCGCGGCAGAGAGGTTCTGGTCAAGGGAATCTGGGAGGGTCTGGCCTAAAATCGCTGGCGTCCCGGGTGAGAACTGTATTCCGGCCAGAGCGGTGTAGTGCATAGCCACAACGCCGAGGGCAGTAAGGCCAAAGATAAGGCCCTGGGACGGCCATGTGATGCGGTTTCGTCGGGCCATGGTGACAAGGCCGAGGCCTGCCACGAGGGCGGGCAGGAATGAGGCGGCGGTGAGTTCGGGCTGAAACTGCACCGGGAAAGGGAACTGCATGGCCACCATGCCGATGAAATGCATCGACCAGATACCCGCAGCTAGGCTTACTGCGGCCCCAAAATACCACCAGGTGCGCATGCGGCCATGCTCGGTCCTGCCAGCCCGGACTGAAATGATCGATGCGGTCGTTGCCGAAAAGATCACGGCTATCAGCGACATCGCGACGAAAAAAGGATGGTGTTGTAGAACCATTCTATTTAGAATCCTTAAATATGAGAGTCTTGATCATTGAAGATGACCATCAGCTTCGGCCTTTGCAGCGCGCTTTGGTGGAGGAGTTGGGTCATGAGGCAGACGAGGCTACGAACGCCCGTGACGGCCTGGCGATGCTCAAGGGCGACCCGGAGATAGAACTGGTAATGCTCGATCTCGGGCTTCCGCCCGATCCGCAGGACATCACCGAGGGGCTCTGGTTCTTAGAACAGGCGCGGCTGTGGAATGTGCTTCTGAAGGTGATTGTGGTCTCTGGGCAGAGCCACGAAGATGCCCAGTTGCGGTGCGTGAAGGCGGGTGCCTTCGACGTTTTGTCAAAGCCATTCAGTAAGGAACGGCTGGAATTTGCCCTGAGTAAGGCGGCCTTCTTTAGCCGCAGCGAGAAAACCCTGCGTAACCAGGAGGGTAAGTTTCCGGTCATGGTGGTGGCGGACGTGTCTTCGGAAGAGGGGCTGAAGATGGCCCGCGAGGAGGTGGTGGAAAGGATCGTGCGCACCACTCTTGGGGAAACGGGCCACAACGTGTCTGAGGCGGCCCGACGCCTGGGGATCACCCGGGAGCATCTTTACTATTACATTAAAAAGTATGGCATCGTCCGACCGGAGGAAGAGCCCTAGGCACCTGCGCCTGTCAAAACTTTTGACATCTAGCGTTGTATATCTGCCTGAATGCCCAGGCCCTCAGTAGCAATCGCTCGGAATTACGGTGAATTACGGTGACAGTTTACTTAATTCCCTACGGGAATTAAGTAAACTGTCACCGTAATTCCAACTGTCACCGTAATTCCGTAATTCGGAATCAGGGCTGGAAAAAATATTTTTGTCGGGGGGCTTGACTTTTGTTGCAGCGCCGCATATTATTCCCCTCATGTTGTAAACAAAACAGTTTTCAACTTCTGCGTTGCAACAATGTTCGTCAATTTAACTACTGAAAGGATTTACCATGAACCACGCTATCGTTACCCCTGACCAGGTTTTAAACGCTGTGAAGACTAGCAACGCCATGTTTGCCCAGGTGGCAGCCACGTCGTTTGACGCTATCGAAAAGCAGATTGACCTCAACCTCAAGGCCATGCGTTCCAGCCTTGCCGATGTTGCTGAGGCTTCCAACCAGATGCTTGGCGTGAAAGACTACCAAGAGTTTTATGCTGCCGCCCAGCACAACACCCAGCCTTTGGCTGTCAAGGCCACCAGCTACGCACGCAAGGCTTATGCCATCAATGCCGAGACAGCAACTGAGTTTGCACGCCTTGCTGAGCACCAGGTCGCTGAGGCCAACAAGTCGGTCGCTGCAATGATCAACGAAATGAACAAGACGGCTCCTTCGGGCACAGAGGGTGTGGTTGCTCTGGTGAAGTCGGCCTTTAGCGCCTCCAATACCGCCTACGAGGCCGTGAACAAGGCGACCAAGCAGGTCGTCGACATGGTAGAGGCCAACGTTGAGGCCGTTGCCAAGGCTGGTGAGTCGGTTGTAAACGGCGCCGCCAAAGCTCCCTCGCGCAAGCGCGGTTCGGCTGAGTAAGGCCTAGGCCCCATTAGCCTGTAGCTGCTCAAAAAAATCCGGAACAAAGCGCTGTGCCTCCTTCGGAGGCCGGCGCGGCGTCTTTTTCGATGGCTGCGGCAGGTCGGGTAGCACAATAGGCCCCCTCCGTACTGATTTGTACGGAATCTCACTGAGCAGATGTTTAATACAGTTGAGACGGGCCCTTTCTTTAACATCCGCATCCACTACAAACCAGGGTGCCTGCGGGATATCAGTAGCCGCCATCATGGCGTCTTTGGCCTTTGAGTACTCGTGCCAGTGCGCGCGTGACTCAATGTCAACTGGGCTGAGCTTCCAGGTCTTTAAGGGGTTGCAGGCGCGCTCCTGAAATCGCAGCTCTTGCTCTTCGGGGCTAACCGAGAACCAGTATTTGATCAGGCGAATGCCAGACCGAACCAGCATGCGCTCGAACTCGGGGCAAGACTTAAGAAAGTCGCTGGTCTCTGCGGGCGTGCAAAAGCCCATAACCCGTTCAACCCCTGCGCGGTTGTACCAAGATCGGTCAAAGAGCACGATTTCGCCTGCCGTAGGCAGGTGGGCCACATAGCGCTGAAAATACCACTGGTGCCGCTCGGTTTCTGTAGGCTTGGGCAGCGCCACAATCCGACAGACACGCGGGTTGAGCGGCTCGATGATTCGCTTAATGGCACCGCCCTTGCCCGCAGCGTCACGGCCCTCAAATATCACCACGATCTTGGCGCCGGTTGCCACAACCCATTCCTGCATTTTCACAAGCTCAATCTGTAGCGACCGCAGCGTCTTGGCGTAGGCCTTCGCAGAAAGCTCTCCAGCACCGCTCTTTTTCTTCTTTTTTGCTATCGATTTCATCGTACGTCCCCTACGCTTTTTTATTGTTGTGCCAGAAGAAACCCTTCTATCACCGCCAGCGCGCGTGCCTGCATGGTGGCGTCCATGGGGGAGGCCCTTAGTGCGTTGGTAATGGTCTTGCGTGCGGTGGCCTTGTCCTGGGCGAGCCCAAGAGTTTCTTGCGCCCTGGCAGAGGCCTTTGCCCAGGCCTTCAGGTCTTGCGGTGCGTTCAGGTCTTGCAGTATGGGGATTGCATACCGTAACGCCTTGTGGGCCAGACGCAGACGATGGTCGGCCTGCGCAGAGGGCTCTGTTGCAGAGATACGCTCCCGGCGCGCAACTCTCTTGCGCAGCCGGCGTGCCTCACAGCGGGCGAATTCTTCCGAAGACATGACGGTGTGCGTCTTGGGCATTTCCTCGCTTAGCTGCCCTAGCGCAAATAGCAGCAGCGGTATCTCGCGCTCGGCGAGATGCTGTCGCAGGGCCTTACGTATTGCCTCTCGGTACTGTTCGACCCCCTTGGCCATGGCCCGAAGGGCGGGGTCTTTGGGCAGTCTGGCAACCAGTGGCTGCACCAGCGCGTCGATGACCACATCGAGGTCTCGCAGCTCGCCAAGCGCATCGGCGACTTCTGCGCATCGGGGTAAGAGGCCCTCGACCAGCCTCGGGAAGCCAGCGGAAACCAGCAGCTTTAACAGGGTACGAATCTGCCGAAGGGCCACGCGTGCCTGGTGTGTGTCTTCCGGGTCGATACGCGACCGCGCCTGGATGATGCGGTAGCTTAGGGTGAGGACGGCCGCCTTCAGATGATGGCCCAGCACAGTGCCAAGGCTTCGGTCTTGCGCGGTTAGTTTTCGGCGCGTTTGCTGCCGGGCAGTTCGCGAGGCTGCCTCCGCCAGAGCAGGATATGCCCAGGCAAGGCCGCGCTCGGCCTTTGACCGTGGCTCAAGACCAAACCCCAAGGGTGGCAACCAGCCGATAAGCGCGGCCGCGAGCCTCCAGAGCCCCTGGCTGGTGCCTGCCATCAGTTCGAGTTCGAGCTCATTAATATCGAGCCTCTCCTCGTCTTGCGGGGCGGTGTTGGACATGCCCGCCGGTGGCGGCTGCGAAGGACGCCGGACAGACCCAATGTCGAGGGCAACTGCAATGTGGCTCTGCTCGAAGTGCAGCAGCCACTGTTGTCGCGTGACGCGGACTTCGACCAGGGGCTGAAGCGACGAGGGTTTCTTGAGGGCCAGTATTGCGGCCCTGCTTAGCCGATGGGCCTTGAGCGCTGCCGCTGTGGGCAGTCCCTCTTTGGCGATCTCTGGTAAAGGGTACAGGGTCTTTTGCTTCAGAATGTGGCTGTACTCGATACGGCTTCCCGATGCGGTTTCTACCTTGAGCGTCTGCACCCACGACCCAGACTCTCGGCGAATGCGCAGGCCTGCGCCAGCCTTTGCGATATCAGCCGTGGGGGTGTCGAAATAGACCGCCCGCAGCTGCTGGCGAATCGGTTTTACCTCAGAAAACCACTGCGACTTGCGCAGCAGCGCCAGCGTGAACGGGCCTGCGAGGCAGATCTCTGTCTCGGTTGTTTGCGTGATTTGGCGGCTTTCTGGCGTCTTAGTCTTGGGAGCTGGCATAAGCGAGACCATTAGCGGGGCAGAAGAGACTTTCCCAGTTCGACCCCCCACTGGTCAAACGGCTGGATCTGACAGAGCATGGCCTGACAGAATACCTTGTGCTCATAAAGGGCGGTGAGCGCGCCGAGATGAAATGGGTCGCGTTCGTTGAGCCACAGGCTGCTGTTGGGAACATTGCCGGGAAAGCTGCGATGCGGGGTGAGGCTTTGGATTGTCTCGGCGTTCAGCCCCTCCTGGCGCAGAAACGCCGCTGTCTCTTCGGGTGACCGCCCTAATGCCAGGGCCTGCGCCTGGGCCCGCAGGTTGGTATGAACCATAGCCTGATGGGCTGGTGCATTGGGCATGGGGCAGGGATCATGAGCCACGGCAAGAAAGTCTATCGGCACCCGATGCTGGCCTTGATGCAGCAGCTGAAAGTAGGCGTGCTGACCATCGATGCCAAGCCCACCCCAGATAATGGCGCCGGTGGCGATGGTTGTTGGCTGCCCGTTGATATGGGTGCGCTTGCCCAGCGACTCCATTTCCAGTTGTTGCAGGTAGGGCAAAAAACCTGCCAGGGGGCTGCTATAAACCGCCAACACCTGCGTGGGACAGCCCAGAAAATGCCGATTCCATAGGGCAATCAGCGCCATCGCCAACGGCATGTTCCTGTCTGCCGGTGCGGACCAGAAGTGATCGTCCATGGCCCGGCCGCCAGAAAGAAAATCCCGAAATGCCTGCGGCCCGATGGCCACCGCCAGAGGCAACCCGATGGAAGACCAGACCGAGGTACGCCCGCCCACCCAGGGCCAGATGGGAAATAGTCGGTTCGGAAGAAAGCCGCTGGCCTGGGCAAGGTCGGTGCGCGCAGTGACAACCACCCAGTGGGCCATGCGCTTTTCGGGGGGGCACCCGGCAGCCGCAAGCCAGTCCTGGGCGGTTGCGGCAATCCGCTGTGTTTCGGGGGTGGTAAACGATTTGCTCTGCAGAATAAATAATGTCGTTGCAGGGTTCAGGGATGCCAGTAGTGGTTGAACGGTCCAGGCATCGGGGTTGGAGAGAAAGTGCACGCGAGGGGCGGAAGTGGAGTCGGGCTGCCCTGCCAAGGCCTGTACCGCCATGCGCGGCCCCAGATCGGAGCCCCCGATGCCGATATTCACCACATCGGTGAAGGCTGCCCCGTTAAATCCCTTCCATGCACCCTCTCGAATGGCCTGCGCGGCAGCCAGCATCCGTTCGCGTTCCGTAAAAACCGCTGACCTGGGATCGGTCTCTTCGGACGCTGAGGCGATGGGCCCTGCGGAGGACGGGCTGTTGACCAGCGCAGCGCCGAGATCGGGTTGGCTATCCGGCGCTCCGGCCCGCAATAAGGCATGTAGGGCAGGGCGGCCTTCGGTGGTGTTGACCAGAAGGCCCTGCCGCTGGGCGCTCGCCCAGTCAAAGACCCTCTGGGTCTCAGCGAGGTGCAAGAGCGCCCGCCAGGCATCGTGTCCGAGGGCCTGGTTGCGCGCATCCAGCGTTATGCCGGCGGCAGAGAACTGCAAGGCGGTATCGCGGTCTGTCCAGGCGGGTATGAACATAGGCGTGGGCGCGGTCGTAGACGCAGATCCAGGCGCCCAGTCGTAGGGGCTGCGAAGCGCGGAAATAGTGGGCAGAGCCCCTTGGGCTATCTGTGCGACCGCCTGCCAGGCCGGATTCAGTTCCGGGGTTGCAAACGGGAAACTGGGCAGAGCATTTGTTGCCATGCCCCACTGTAGCGAAAACCTTGGAAGATGTTTTAATGGCAGCCCATGACAGAGTCTTCTCATTTCCATAGGGGTCACCGCCAGCCCGATGTCGCAGTTGTGGGAGCAGGTGCGGTGGGCAGTTTCTTTGGCGGGCTGCTTGCCAAGGCGGGCTATGCGGTGACGCTGATTGGGCGCGAGGCCCATGTTCGGGCGGTCACAGGCCAAGGGCTACGCATCACCATGGCCGATGGCCATGAGCATCTGCTCACTGATATTCAGGCAAGCGTTGACCCCTCGCATATCTCTGGCGCCCGGCTGGTGCTTTTAACCGTGAAGTCCTACGACACCGAACTGGTGGCAGAGCAGATCGCCCCGTTTCTGCATCCCCAGGCGGTGGTTCTGAGCATGCAAAATGGTGTCGACAACCCAGAGCGTCTGCAGCGCGTTCTTCAGGCTAGGGGGCTGAGCGGGGTCTTGGTGGTGCCCACAGCGGTCTATGTGGCTACCGCCCTGTCCGAGCCTGGGCATGTCACCCACCATGGCCGGGGAGAACTCGTGATTGGTCCGCTGCAGGCGGGCGAATCGGGTGAACCGTCGGCGGTAGAGCGGCTCTCCGAGGTGCAGTCTGCCTTTGCCAAGGCCGGGGTGGTGGTGGAAATTTCCGAATCGGTGATGGCCGAACTCTGGGGCAAACTGGTGGTGAACTGCGCCTACAACGCCGTATCGGCCCTATCTCAGATGCCCTACGGGCAGATTGTGGCGGTGCCGGCAATGCGTGACCTTATGGATGCCGCCGTGCGCGAGGTGGTGGCTGTTGCCCAGGCTGACGGCATTGGGCTTACGCTGAAGGCCGCGCGCGCTGCCACAGAAAAGATCGGTCAGACCATGGCGGGCCAGCGTTCTTCTACCGCCCAGGATGTCGCCCGCGCCAAGCCTACCGAGATTGAGCACCTAAATGGCCTGATTGTGCGGCGTGGCCATGCGCTGGGCATTGCCACCCCAGCGAATCTGGCCTTGTATGCCCTGATAAAGCTTCTAGAGACACGAAAACCGGGGAGCCAGCCATGATTGATGTTGACGAGCTGCGCCGCTATTTTTTGGGGCTGCAAGACCGGATCACCCAGGCGGTATCCGCTGAAGACGGCCATGCATTTGCCGAGGACGCCTGGGTAAAGCCCGACGACTCGCCCTTACGCGGCGATGGCCGATCCCGCATTATTGAAGGCGGCGGCCTGCTCGAACGCGGTGGCGTGGGTTTTTCGCATGTGCGCGGAGACCACCTTCCTCCCTCGGCCACCCAAAACCGTCCCGCACTTGCGGGCCGGGGGTTTGAGGCGATTGGCGTGTCTTTGGTATTTCACCCGTACAACCCCTATGTGCCCACGGTGCATATGAATGTGCGGGTGTTTGTTGCCAAGGCCGTACGGGCTGGTGAAGAAGACATCTGGTGGTTTGGCGGCGGCATGGACCTCACCCCCTACTATCCGTTTGACGAAGACGCGGTGCACTTTCACCAGACCTGTGCCCGGGCCTTACAGCCCTTCGGGCCTGCGCTGTATCCGCGGTTTAAAGAGTGGTGCGATGAATACTTTTATCTCAAGCACCGTGACGAGGCCCGGGGTATTGGCGGCGTTTTCTATGACGATTTTTCAGAACTCGGCTTTGCCCAGAGTTTTGCCATGACCCAGGCGGTGGGCAATGCCTTTGTGGACGCCTATCTGCCCATCGTGCAGCGCCGAAGAGGCCATGCCTTCGGCGCCCGCGAACGCGAGTTTCAGGCCTATCGTCGCGGCCGGTATGTGGAGTTCAATCTGGTCTACGACCGCGGCACCCATTTTGGCCTGCAAAGCGGCGGGCGGGCCGAGAGCATCTTAATGAGCATGCCGCCGGTGGTTACCTGGCGCTACGACTGGCATCCTGCGCCAGACAGCCCCGAGGCGGCTATTTATCGGGCGATAAAACCAAGAGACTGGCTGGTCGGCGCGGTAACTGCGGGCTAGGCCCGAGCGATCTGGGTGCTGGCTGCAGATCAGCATCGAGTGCCTCGCGCGCATCGAAGACAAAGCAGCTGCCCTGCCAGTGGCGGCCATCGGTTTCTTCGAAGTACTTCAGTATTCCGCCCTCAAGCTGCAGCACCCGGTCTAGGCCTTGGGCCTGCATAAAGAGTGCCGCCTTCTCACAGCGAATGCCCCCGGTGCAGTAGCTGACCACGGTTTTACCTGCGAGCGTATCGCGGTGGTCTCGCACGGCCTGCGGAAACTGGGTAAACCGTTGAATACGCCAGTCGATGGCATTGGCAAACCGGCCATAGTCAACCTCAAAGTCGTTACGGGTATCGAGCATAACAACGGGGCGGCCTTGGTCGTCATGGCCCTGGTCGAGCCACCGGGCAAGGGTCTGGGCATCTACCGCAGGGGCACGGTTTTTTTCGGGCTGGATCATCGGATGATCCATGCGGATGATCTCATTCTTGCACTTGACCTTTAACCGCTGAAAGGGAACCGTGTCCGACCAGCTTTCCTTGGCCTGCAGTTGTGCAAACCCGGGTATCGCCCGCAGGCAGGCCAGCATTGCCCGGCATGGGCCTTCGGGGCCCGCCAGAAAGGCATTCAGGCCCTCGGGCGTAACCAGAATCGTGCCTTTAATGCCTAAGCCGGTGGCCTGCGCCAGCAGATCACGCTGTACGGCCTGCGTGTCGGTAATGGCAGTGAACTGATAGGCGGCAAGATTTAGAATAGCCATGTCTCTTTACTTACGTCATGATACGGCGGTGATCAACTCCCCGATTGTAATCGTCGCAACGATTGCGGCAGTGCTTGCGGCAGCGGCTGCTGCCCTGGTGGTCTGGCTGGTCATGCGCGCACGCATGGCTACTGCGGTTCGAGAGGCTGAGTCTGTTATGGCCGCCGAGATCGCCCGCACCCAGGAACGGCTTGTTTTACTGCAGGGCGAGCGTCAGGCCCGCGAGAACGCCGAGCAGCTGGCACAAGAGGCAGAGCGCGCGGCGGTGGTTCTGCGTGCCGAGTTGCAGGCGCAGGCTGCCCTGCACGAGCAGAAGATCGCGCTCTTGCAAGATGCCAAGGTGGCTATGTCAGACCAGTTCAAGTCGCTGGCCAATGACATTCTGGAAGAAAAAACCAAGCGGTTTGCCGAGCAGAATCAGGCAAGCCTGGGCCAGCTGCTCACGCCCCTGCGCGAACGTATGGTGGAATTCAAGGCCAAGGTCGAAGAGATTCACCTGAAGGATGCGGAGCAGCAGGCCGCGCTGCGCCAGGAGCTCTTGCAGCTCAAAGCTCTAAACCAGAAAATGACCGAAGAGGCCCACGGGCTTGCCACGGCATTAAAGGGCAGCGTGAAAAAGCAGGGCAACTGGGGAGAGCTGGTGCTTGCCAATGTGCTGGATCGATCCGGCCTACGCGAGGGCCGAGACTATAAGCGCGAGCAGAGCTTTCATACCGAAGAGGGCCGCAAACGCCCCGATGTAGTTGTTTTTCTTCCGCAGAACAAGCATCTGGTCATTGATGCCAAGGTGTCTCTTAATGCCTATACCCGCTATGTAAATGCCGAAGACGAGCCCGAGCGAATGCTGGCCTTAAAAGACCATGTGGCAGCGGTTTCCGAGCGTATTCGTGAACTGTCAAATCGCAGCTATTTTGAGCTTCCCGGGCTTAACAGCCCCGAGATTGTTTTTATGTTTGTGCCGGTGGAGTCGGCCTTTGTGGAGGCATTAAAGGCCGATGAGTCGCTCTTTCAAAAGGCTATTGAACAAAATGTGCTGGTGGCCACGCCCACCACACTGCTCACCAGCCTGAACATCGTGCGGCAGCTCTGGCGGTTTGAAGAACAGAATGCCAATACGGCCGATCTGATCGACCGTGCTGCCAAGATCTATCGCAAGCTGGTTACCTTTCTAGAGACCATGGAAACCCTGGGCCGTCAGATCGACGTCGTAAAGACCAGCTACGACAAGGCCTTTGGCCAGCTCTACCTGGGCCGGGGCAACCTGGTGAGTCAGGCCAAGCACTTTGAAAGCCTGGGGGTGGCACCCAAGAGCCCAATTCCCGAGGCAATCGCCAGTCGGGCCATGCTCGAGCTCGACCTGTCGGAGTCCGCTACGGTGGCCGATGATGTCGACAGCATTCCGCACGAAAACCCGCTCGACAATCCGCCCGAAAACTCGCCCGATCAGCCTGCGCGCGATGGCCCTGCGCAATAGGGCAGGGGTTTATGGGCGCGGGCCCTGGCCTCAGAGTCGCTGATGGGCCAGGGGCTGCAGCTCATCCATAGCAATCGGCCGGAGGCCTTGCGCGACTTCCTGGTGTCTTGGATACGGCGCCACCCGCTTCTTGGCCTCGAAGACGAAACAATTCTGGTGCAGAGCAATGGGGTAGCCCAGTGGCTCAAGCTGGGCCTTGCTGAAAACCCGGCGGCCGATGGCGGTGGGGGTCTGGGCATCGCGGCCTGTCTTGATCTTTCTCTGCCCTCGCGGTTTGTCTGGCAGGCCTACCGCGCGGTGCTTGGTGCCGATGCGGTTCCCGACACGTCGGCCTTTGATAAAGAGCGGCTCGTCTGGCGGTTAATGCGGCTGCTCTCATTGCTGCCGCAGCAGCCGCTGTATCTGCCCCTGGTGCGATTTCTGGGGCCAGAGCGAGACCCTAACCGCTGCTACCAATTGGCGCAGCAGGTTGCCGACCTCTTTGACCAGTACCAGGTGTATCGCGCAGACTGGCTCAATGCCTGGGCCGAGGGCCGCAACGTCATCATTCATGCCGACCGCAGTCAGAGCCCTATTGCACCGGCCGATCTCTGGCAGCCAGCGCTCTGGCGCGACCTGCTTGGTGATGTCGGCCCCGAAGGTCAGACGAGTCGGGCAACGGTGCATCAGGCCTTTCTGCACAAGGTCTACGGGTCTGCGGTGCGTCTTGTCGGATTGCCCTCACGGCTCTTCGTCTTTGGTGTCTCGGCACTGCCTAGGCAGTCACTGGAGGTCTTGCAGGCAATAGCCAAGTGCAGTGAGATCTTTGTCTGCGTGCATAACCCTTGCCGGGAAGACTGGTCAGAGCCCACGCATACCCTGCTGTCGGCCTGGGGCAAGCAGGGCCGCGACTATATGGGCCTGCTTCAGGCAACCGAAGAGCCTCGGATCGACGACCGGTATGGGCAGCCCAGTCAGCGCATCGATCTTTTTGAGAGCCCGGGCAGAGACAGCCTCTTGCATCAACTGCAAGACAACATCTTGCAGGGCCAGACGCATCATGGGCTTCCTGCTAATGCCCTTGACCGATCGATCGTCTTTCATCAGTCGCACAGCCCGCAGCGCGAGCTAGAGATTCTGCACGACCAGCTGCTTGATGCCTTTGACCGTGACGCGACCCTGCAGCCCCGCGATATCGTGGTCATGGTGCCCGACATCAATGCCTATGCCCCGGTGATTGAGGCTGTGTTTGGCCAGCACGCGGCAGACGACCCCCGACGAATCCCCTTCTCGATTACCGACCGGGTACTCAGTCAGCAGCTGCCTATGGCGCAGGCCCTGGATTTTCTATTAGCGCTTCCCGAGGCACGGTGCACGGCCTCGGAGCTCATGGCTCTTTTAGGGGTGCCGGCAGTGCGCCATCGCATCGGTCTGCCAGAGGCACAGCTGCCGCTGCTTGGCCAATGGATACGCGAGTCGAATGTGCGCTGGGCGCTTGATGCCGAGCATCGCGGCGCCTTCGCCGGCCATACGGTCGATCAGAACACCTGGGTCTTTGGTCTTGAGCGCATGCTCTTGGGCTATGCGGTGGGAGACAGCCTTGCTGCCACCAGTCAGACGCCGCTCTGGCAGGAGATTTCGCCGTATGCCGAGGTCTCGGGCCTGGAGGCCAGCTGCGTGGGCTCTCTGGCGCTAGTTATTGCCACTATGCGCGACTACCGCGCCAGGCTTGCCGAGTCGGCGAGTCCAGCAGCCTGGGCTGCTCTGCTTGCGGCAATGCTGGGCGACTTCTTTACGCCACAGTCCACCGAAGAAAAAGCCTTTCTGCTGCAGGCGCAGTCGGCCCTGCTCGACTGGCAACAAGATTGTTCTGAGGCCAGGTTCGATGACCCCATTCCACTCTCGGTGGTGCGGTCGGAATGGCAGGCCCGTATTACCCAGCAGCAGTTTGGCCAGCGGTTCTTTGCGGGGCGGGTTTCCTTTGCCACCCTGATGCCGATGCGGGCGATTCCGTTTCGCATGGTCTGTCTGCTGGGCCTCAACGATGGCGAGTTTCCCCGCAGCAGGCCGCGGGCAGACTTCGACCTGATGCGCCATGACCTGCGGCCAGGTGACCGGTCTCGCCGCGATGACGACCGGTATCTTTTTCTTGAGGCGCTGGTCTCAGCCCGCGACACCCTTTACATTAGCTGGATTGGCAAAAGCCCTGTCGATGACTCCGACCGCGCGCCCTCGGTGCTGGTCGGTCAGCTGCGCGACCATATCGACGATGCCTGGGTAGCCAGAGCAAACTCACCCAACTCAGAGACAAGGCTGTCGGTGGCCCTCGCCCAGGGGCATCGTCTCCAGCCCTTTCATCCTGCCTACTTTCCGTTAGCGGGGTCGGCGGGTGCAGACCGTTGGTTTACCTATGGCCGGGAATGGCAGGCCGATGGAATGGGGGCCACAGACACCGCCTACTGGGCCGGGCAGCACCTGCCCCTGCCGCTGCCTTCTGGCGACTCTACCGATACCGGCGAGCGCAGCGGCGCGAGCACTCAGGTACGCCTGGCCGAACTGACGGCCTTCCTTAAAGAGCCCGCAGCGGTTTTTTTCAAAGAGCGCCTGAAGGTCAGCTTTAGTGAGGCGCGATCTGTTGCCGAAGACGATGAAGAGACCTTCCTGGTGACTGGGCTTAGCCGCTTCGCGCAGGAGCAGGCACTGGTGGATGCCTGCTATCAGGCCTTTGATCAAAAGCTTTCCCTTGACGGGCTGCTTGATCGGGCCATGGCGCAGATCAGGGCGGCTGGCGATCTCCCCGTGGGGGCTGCCCGTGACACCTGGATGGCAGAGGCGCTTGCAGAGGCTCGGGCGTTGTATGCCCGGTATGAGGCACTGCGTCTGGGTTTTGATGGCCCAGCCCGCGAAGCTGACCTCACAGTGGGCCTGGAGGTTAGCCTGGCAGTTGGTCCGGAAGTGAGTCCCGAAGTGAGTCCCGAAGTGAGTCTCGAAGATGGTCTGGAAGATAGCCTGGCAAGTGGGCTGCAGCTGCCAGCACCACTCATGCTGGTAGACCGCATCGACCAGTGTTTCTGTCTGGGCAATGAGGGAACTCGCATTGTTGTCACCCCTCGGCGGCTGCGTGATGAGAAGGGTACGGTTTCCTTCGACAAGCTCTTGGGGTTCTGGGTGGAACACCTGGCCTTGCAGGTCGTGGCTGCAGAAGAGCTTGGCTGCGCGATGACCACCCAGGTATTGGGGCTCAATGCCGATGTTAGCTTTGCGCCCATCGATCTTGGGCATGCGCAGCAACTGCTCACCGACCTGGGCTCCGCCTATTGCGAGGCCTTGTGCCGCCCCCTGCCATTGGCGGCACGCACCGGATTTGCCTGGCTTTCTGCCTCTTCGGATAAATCGGAAAAAAGGGCGGAAAAAATGGCGAAAAGCCCAGGGTCAGACTCCCCAATCGCGCACAGTGAGAAGCCCCGATCGGACCTAAAAAGCGTGCGGGAGGCCTATGAGGGCAATCCGTACGTGAATCCGTCTTCTTTAGGAGAGCTAGACCGTAGCCCCTATCTAGCCCGCGCCTACCCCAGTTTTGCCGCCCTGGTGCAAGACGGATCGTTTTTCACCCTCTGTAGCCGTCTGTATGCTCCTATAAAAGCCACGGCCCAGGTGATACCGATTCGGCAGACTAGGCAGGCGAGGGCAGAGGCCGCATGATCGCTGCGCCAAGGCTACTGGAGCCTCTACAGTTTCCACTCTGGGGAAGCCAGCTGATCGAGGCCAGCGCAGGAACGGGCAAGACCTTTGCCATTACCTTGCTCTACCTGCGCTTAGTGCTCGCCCACCCAGGGCCGGGAGATTCCCAGCAGCCTGGCAGGTCTCCCGAAGAAATTCTCGTGGTCACCTTTACCGAGGCGGCCACCCAGGAGCTGCGCGGCCGTATTCGCGAAGCCCTAGGCCTTGCGGCGCGTTGTTTTGGCCAGAGGCTTCTGGAGGCTGACCAGTCAAGGCCATTACTGCCGCTTCTTACGAATTGGCGTAGTCAGTTCGCACAAGACCAGTGGCCGTTACATGCCCAGACCCTACAAACCGCTGCGCAGGCTATGGATGCTGCAGCCATATCCACGATTCATGGCTGGTGTTATCGCATGCTGCGAGAGCATGCCTTCGATAGCCTGAATCTTTTTCAGCAGCGGCTGCAGACCGATGGCGAGGCTCAGCGTCAGCAGGCCGTGCGCGACTACTGGCGGCGTTTCTACGACCCACTGCCGATGGCAGTGATGGACCGCATCGCAAAGTTCTGGAAGACCCCTTCCTACCTAGATATGCTGCTGCGGCCTCTTATTCCCTATGCGGCCTGGTCTGCTGAGAATGACAAGCCTGATGAATCGGGGCCTGAGGAAATCTGTCGCGCCCACGACCGCGCTATTGCGCACCATCTGGCGCCCCACAAGACAAACTGGGCGCAGTGGGTGCCCGAGCTGCAGGCGGTCTTTGCTCAGGCTGATGCTGCTAATGCGTTCGATCGCAGAGTGCTTAGGAAGAACAACTATGGAAGCTGGCTTGATGCCATCGCGCGCTGGGCGGGCGACCCCGCTGCTATTAATCTAACGCTCAATAGCGGATGGACGCGCCTGACCCTGCAGGGGCTGGCAGAGGTCTGGAAAGAGGGCAGCCCGCCAGACCATCCCGCGATTCAGGCCCTTCCCGAGCTGCACGCGGTTATAACCGCTATTGCGAGCCCTCGGTCCGCATTACTGCAGCATGCGCTGCGTTGGGTGGTGGCCCGTTGTCAGGGCGAGCGCCGAATGCGCACCGAACTCGACTTCAACGACATGCTCGGGCGGCTCGCGCAGGCCCTGCGTGGCGAAACCGGGCCCGGTCTGGCCGCGGCCATCCGCACCCGGTTTCCGGTAGCCCTGATCGATGAGTTTCAGGACACAGACCCCCTGCAGTACGAGATCGTCGACCGCATTTATAGCGTGGCGCAGAATAGGCCAGAGACCTGCCTGGTAATGATCGGTGACCCCAAGCAGGCAATCTATTCGTTTCGTCAGGCCGATATCTACACCTATCTGCGGGCGCGTCGCGATGCCTGGGAGAGAATCTACAGTCTTCAACAGAATTTTCGCTCTACCCCAGAGTTGGTTGATGCCGTCAATACGGTGTTCGAGCGGGCCGAGTTGCGCGCGCAGGGTAAGGGCGCTTTTCTTTTTCGTGAGGGAGAGAACAACCCCGTTCCGTTTATCCGAGTGGGCGCGCGGACCCCTACGCGTTTACTTACCGAGCAGGGCAGGCCGGTATGCCCTGTCATCTGGACGGTGCATGCCCCGGCGAGGGGGGATGGGGGTAATGCGTCTGATACGGCTGATGGGGGTGATGCAGCCGATGCGCCTCATGTAGCTGATGGGAGCGTTACCAAAGACCAGTACCTGAACGACATGGCGCGCGCCTGTGCCGGGCAGATCGCCTATTGGCTGTCCCTGGCAGAAGCCGGGCAGATGGGGTTCGCGGCTGCGGGCTCGGGAAACTGGGAGCCCCTTGCGCCCCGGCATATTGCCGTGCTTGTCGATAACCGCCAGCAGGCAGCCTTTGTGCGCATAGCCCTTGGTGGCCTAGGCCTGCGGTCGGTCTATCTGTCGGATAAAGAATCGGTTTACCAGAGCCCACAGGCTGAGGATGTCTACCGCTGGTTGCAGGCCTGTGCCCACCCCGAGGATGAGTCTTTAGTGCGGGCTGCCCTAGCGACTGCGGCCCTGGGCTTATCGATCCCAGACCTCTTTGCCCTTACCCGTAATGCGCTTGACTGGGAGGCCTGCCTGGGGCAGTTCCAACGCTATCGCGATGTCTGGCTGCGTCGCGGGGTGCTGCCCATGCTGCGCCAGATTCTGGTGGACTTCGGTATTGCCCAGCGGCTCTTACAGGTGCCTGAAGACGCCCGTGGGCAGACTGGAGAGCGCATTCTTACCGACCTGCTGCATCTTGCAGAACTGTTACAACAGGCCAGTGTTCGGCTTGAAGGGCCGCAGGCATTGCTTCGGTATTTTGCCCAGCAGCGCAGCGCGGCCTCGGGTGATGAAGACGGCGAGCGCAGGCGGCTTGAGACCGATGACGCCCTGATACGGGTGGTAACCATTCATAAGGCCAAGGGGCTGCAGTACCCGGTGGTGGTGGTGCCCTTTGCCTCTGCCGCGCGCCCGGTAAAGCCTAATGATCGTCCGATCAAGCGGCATAGCGCAGATGGCCAGCTGGTACTTGCCTGGGATGAGGTGGGCGACGATGTGCTGGCCCTTGCCGATGCCGAGCGTCTTGCAGAGGATATTCGTAAGCTCTACGTGGCCTTTACCCGAGCCGAACACCTGCTCTGGATTGGTATTGGCCCTATTCAGAGTCAAAGTCCCAGGGCTATTGATTACCTGTTGTGGCCTGACCATGGGTCCTCCAGAGACTTTCTCACCGCCATGCAACAGTGGGCCGAAAACCTTGATCATCACCAGGTTCGTGCGGTCTTTGCAGGCCCGGGCGATGGCGAGCAGTATGCGCGTAGCGGCACGGCTGGGCCTGATTTCTCAGGCAGGAAGAACCCTGCCGCTGCAGCGACTGCCACCGACAGGCAGAGCCGCAGCCGCACTCCGCAGCGCAGTCTCGCTGCGTCTTCTGGCGGCCGCGCCCGCGAACCAACGCGGCAGGGCCATGATGGCTGGTCCGTGTCGAGCTATTCAGGGATCAAGACGCGGGCGCGTCTAACAGATTTGGAAACTGCTGTGGCCACCCTGCCGCTAGACTCCCCCGGCACAGAGAACCTCATGGAAATGGGCCAGGAGCCTTTTCAGCCCTGGCTTGAGACACCGATCTCGCCGAAGGGGCCATTGCACCGATTTCCAAAAGGCTCAGAGCCAGGAACCTTTCTGCATGGGCTTCTGGAATGGGCGGCGCGTCAGGGCTTTGCCAACGTTACAGCTGCGCCGCAGGCCTTTGCCCAGGAAGTTAGCCGCCGTTGTCAGGCCTTTGGCTGGGCCAAATGGGCGGGGGAGATCAGCCCGTGGCTGCTTGGCTGGATGCGCACCGAACTGCCTCTGGCAGGATTAACCCTGCAACTCGATAGGGGCACGCAGACACGGCCGGAACTCGAGTTTTGGATTGCAGCCTGCGCGGTGGATGTCGCGGCAGTCGATAGCCTGGTCGGTGCCGCATGCCTTCCGGGCAGGGCCCGTAAGCCACTTACTGCGCATCAAGTGACCGGCATGCTCAAGGGCTTTATCGACCTCATTGTCTTGCATGAGGGCCGCTACTTTGTGGTGGACTACAAGTCGAACTGGCTGGGGCCCACCGATGCCGACTACACCGCAGACGCTCTTGCGGCCTCGGTCTTGGAGAACCGCTACGAACTGCAGTACGCGCTCTATCTCTTGGCCCTGCATCGCCTGCTGCGCGGCCGTATTCCCAACTATTCTTACGATCAGCATATTGGCGGGGCCGCCTACTTTTTTCTGCGTGGTCTGCACGGGCCCTGCAAGGGCGTGCACTTCGAGCGGCCGCCACGGGCGTCTATCGAGTCACTTGACCGACTTTTTCTCGGTGGGGAAGGAGGGGGCCTGTCGTGACGGACGCCAAGGGTGGAATGGCGGGCGTTGCAGGGGCCGCTGGCACTGAGGGTTCTGATGGCTCTGATCGTTCTGATAAGCCTGATGGCATTCTGCGGCCGGTCGATAAAGCGCTGGTTCGGTTTTTCTCCGATCGCCTACCCGGCCTTTCTTCACCGGTGCTGCTTGCGGTGGGGCTGGCGAGTTATCAGTTGGGCAGAGGCCATGTCTGTCTCGACCTTGCCCATGTTCTGGAAGACCCGGCCGAGGCCCTTGGATTGACCGAGCCAGCAGCGGATACAGCCGATACCCCGGTGTCAGAAGAGGCGCGTGAGATCCGCATGAGTCTGGCCGGGCTTTGTCTTGCCAACTGGGTACAGAGCCTGTCGGAGGTAACGGGTCTGGTGTCACCGGGGGAGTCTGCACTTGGCAACACCTGCCCTCTGGTTATCGCGGGCCATCGGCTTTATCTGCGTTGCTACTGGCACTACGAAAGGCTGGTGGAATCCGCCATCAGGTATCGGCTGACAACGAGCACGGCCAACTCCTCTCCCAATGACGCGGCCGCAGCGGACTCCTGGCCTTTGTTTGTCTCGGTGCTCTCTGCACTTTTTCCGTCGACTGAGTTGTCCGTGGGCTCGGGTCCGCCTAAAGACAGTCGGTTCACAGACGGTCAGGCCGAGGTCGGGCAGCCCAAAGACAGCCAGACCAAAGGTGGCCAGCCCACAGACGGGCAGACCGCCCGCCGCCAGCCCATCGACTGGCAGAAAATTGCCTGCGCGGTAGCAGCCCGCAGCAGCTTTGCCGTTATCACCGGGGGACCGGGCACCGGTAAAACCACCACCGTGGTTCGGCTTCTGGCCTTGCTGCAGACCATGGCCTTTGCCAAGCCAGCGGCACAGCCGCTGCGCATAGCGGTAGCAGCACCCACAGGCAAGGCGGCGGCCCGTCTGCGCGCGGCCCTGGTGACCGCACGGCAACTGCTGCCCAAGTTCATGCAGAACGACGATGTGCTCATGCGGTCCATCCCCACTGAGGTGACCACGCTGCATCGGCTGCTGGGAGCACGGACCGATTCCCGTCGGTTTCAGCATGATGCACGGCAACCCCTGCCTATTGATCTTCTGATAATCGATGAGGCCTCGATGATCGACCTGGAGATGACGGCCGCGGTAGTCGTGGCTCTTCCTGAAGCTGCCCGGCTTGTGCTGCTTGGGGACAAAGACCAGCTGTCCTCGGTGGAGGCGGGCGGTGTGCTTAGCCAGCTCTGCGCACGGGCCGAGTCTGGAGATTACTGGGCAGATACGGCCCAGTGGGTGTTAGAGGCCACTGGCGTGCAAATTCCCGCAGCGTCTATTCGTGCCGAGGGCCGAGACCTGGATCAGCAGGTGGTCATGTTGCGAGGTAGCAGACGGTTTGATCCCTCAGGGGGAATTGGCAGGATTGCCTCTGCAGTGCATGCGGGGCATTCCGAGGCGCTAAGCCAGGCGCTGCATGCGGAAGACGACGCGGTGAGACTGCACACGCTTACCGGGCCACTACCAGCGGCACTTAATCGGGTCTTTTCCCTCTGCCTGAACCGCAGCAGTGGCCGTCGCGGTGCACCGGCTTTCGGGCATGGTCTGGATGGTTTTCTGCAGCTACTGCATAGGCTGCGGCCCGCTGCGGGGGCCACAGCCGAGGCCTACAGCCAGTGGGCCGAAAAGGTCTTACTGGCGCGTCACTGTTTCCAGGTGCTCTGCGCGATTCGGGCGGGGCCCTTGGGGATTGATCAGGTCAACCTAGTAATCGAGTCTTTACTTGCCCGCGAGGGCTTACTCGTGCCGCAGGGGCTCTGGTATGAGGGCCGTCCGGTGCTGGTTACCCGCAATGACTATTCATTGGGTCTTATGAATGGGGATATGGGCGTTACTTTTTCGTTACCGATAGGGCATCCGGTAAATGCGAGCCGCACGGAGGCGCTGCGGGTTGCTTTTCTGACTGACGATGCCCCCGGAGGCGTGCGATGGGTTCTGCCCAGTCGTCTTACCAGTGCCCAGACCGTTTTTGCCCTCACGGTCCATAAGTCGCAAGGATCTGAGTTCGATGAATGCCTGATGGTTCTGCCTGATTCGCGCCAGCGTGGGCTGACCCGCGAACTGCTCTATACCGGTATCACCCGCGCTCGGCAGCGTATAGGCATAGCGGCCCAGGGTGGCATTGACGAGGTTCTGCAAACTGCCATGGCCCGGGTCACCCGCCGCGCCGGCGGTCTTTTCACCTAGGGTTTTCGCGAAACCGTTGTTTTCGCATCCTAGGGTTAGTCATAGGCAGAGCGCGGGAACTACTGCGCTACAGTGAAGGTTGCTCGCAAAACTACTGTGGCGAGTGCGTTTAGAAAATCCTAGGAGATCAACCATATGAAAGCATTCCGTCTGTCTTCAGTCGCCCTGGCTGTTTCTTTGGGCATTGCGGCGCAGGCCCCGGCCCTTGCGTCTGACAAACTTGCCACGCTCAAGCAGTTTAAGGTGGCTACTACCGATTTAAATATTCCTGTTGTTCCGCAAGAAGGCAAAAATGCAGACGCGATTCGTGCGAATTTAAAGCGGGTCAAGCTGCCCCCTGGTTTCAAGATTGACCTTTTCGCAATCGTGCCTGATGCCCGGCACATGGCTGTAGCACCCTCCACGAACATGCTCTTTGTGGGTACCCGCAAGACCACGGTCTGGGCGGTAACCGACCGCAATAGCGATGGCGTTGCCGACGAGGTGAAGTCTTTTGCACCCTCGTTGAAGTTCACCAACCCCAATGCGGTCTGCTGGACGCGTGATGGCTTTTTGGTGGTGGTTGAGCACAACCGCGTACTCAACTTCCCCGCGGCCGAGTTCTTCTATGAGGGTCCGGATGTTGCGGTTATCGAGGTTGTACCCCAGGGCAGGCTTATTCCTGTCGAAGAAGAGTCGTTTAACCACGGCGCGCGCACCTGCCGCATCGGACCCGACAAGAAGCTCTATGTAACGCTCGGTCAGCCCTTCAACGTTCAGCCCAGGGGCAAGATCGACCTGTACGAAAAGACGGGTATTGGCGGAATTATTCGCCTTGATCCCTTCGATGGCAGCGGTCGCGAGGTCTTTGCCAAGGGAGGGCGTAACTCGGTTGGCATGGACTTCAATCCCAAAGACGGCACGCTCTGGTGGACCGATAACCAGGTCGATGGTCTTGGCGATGATGTTCCCCCGGGCGAACTCAATCGTTCCACGAAGGCTGGCGAGCACTTTGGCTTCCCTTACTGGAATGGTAAGTTCAAGGTGGCTGGCTCCCCTGCAGCGCCTGACCTAAAGGACATGCCAGAGCCCAAAGGCGCGATCTTCCCCCAGGTAGAGTTTCCCGCCCACCAGGCGCAGTTGGGTATGGCCTTCTATACGGGTAACAAGTTCCCAGCGAAGTATCGGGGGGGCGTCTTTGTTGCGTCGCACGGCTCTTGGAACCGCACGAAGCCCAGTGGTGCTGAAGTGCAGTTTGTGCCCATCAACGCTGATGGCACCGCAGGCAAGATGGAGGTCTTTGCCTCTGGCTTCCTAGATCCCGAAACCGGCTTGTATCGTGGCCGTCCGGTGGACATTGCCGTCATGAAGGATGGTTCCATTCTGGTGTCTGACGACTTTGCTGGTGCTATCTATCGCATCTCGTATGCGCAGTAATAATGTCTAACTAGTAGTCGTATCAAGGCCAGCCCTTCGAGGTTTCGGGGGGCTGGTTTTTTTTTTGAATGAGGAGTGGGTATGACAGGGTCTTTCACTTGGTTTGCACGCAAGGCTGTATTTGCCGCGGTATGTTTGTCGATCGCTGGTGTTGCGACTGCCAGAGATCCAGCGGCAGGCAAGATTCGGGCGCAGCAGGCATGCGCTACGTGCCACGGGCTTTATGGAAAGGCGCAGATGCCCATGACCCCTAATCTCGCCGGGCAGGTTCCAGAGTACATGGCGTATCAGATCCGTAACTACAAGACGGGTAAGCGTGCCCATGAGGTGATGTCCGTGATTGCCAAGAGTCTTTCAGAAGAAGACATCGACAATGTGGTGGCCTGGTACACGTCTATTAAGGTCACTGTGGAGGAACCGAAGTGATTGGTCGGCCTGCACTGCAGCAGGCCAAAATGTGTGCTGTTTTCATGCTGGGTGGCTTTTGTGGCGGTCTTTGGATGGCCTCGCAGCCTGCCCTAGCGGCGCAGTCTGAGCGGTTTATGACCGGAGACACTTTGTACGCAATGGCTGTCTCTTCTGAGGATCCTGCGCAGTCTTCAGCGCGATCTTATGTGTTAGGCTTTCTGGATGGCCTGATGCACCTGCGAGACGCCAAGATCTGCATTGGGGTGGATGTTCCGGCAGAGAGCGTTTATGGGCTGGTCATTCAGACTTTGACGCAGCGCCCGGATCTGCGCCGCTATAACGCTGCAAGCCTGGTGCGCGAGATTGTCTCGTCGCACTACCCGTGCGCCTAAGCTGGTCTGCTCGTTATTAGCAACGCTGATTGATCTTCGGTGGGGTTTTCGGTGAACCGCGTTTATGGTGGAAGGAGTAACGCAATGAAAAAGCGCTTTGTCTTTCGTGTCGTGCCCTCGGTCGCTGCGATATTAGCTGGCTTTGCACCCCTTGCCATCGCCCAGTCGGTGCTTGATGAGGTCGTGGTGAGTGCTAACCGTCAGGAGCAGCAGGCCTTTGACGCACCTGCGGCGATTAATTCGGTGGGGGCGGACACGCTGTCGGTGGCGGGCCCACAGGTAAATGTCTCTGAGGCATTGTCTCGCATTCCTGGGGTTTCGGCCTCAAACCGCAATAACTATGCCCAGGACCCCCAGATCTCGATTCGGGGCTTTGGTGCCCGGGCTGCCTTCGGGGTGCGGGGTATTAAGCTTCTCACCGATGGCATTCCCGCCTCTATTCCTGACGGCCAGGGTCAGGCCTCTACCTTCGCGCTCACCTCTACCGACCGCATCGAGGTGCTGCGTGGCCCCTTAGCAGTGCTCTACGGCAATTCGTCTGGCGGGGTGATTCAGGCCTTCACCCGCAAGGCGTCCGAGGTGCCAGAGCTTTCCCTCATGGGCTTCACCGGTGCGTATGGCCTGCGGCGGGGGGACGTACAGTTCTCCACCACCTCTGGCAAGGCGGGATTTTTGGCTGACTACAGTCATTTTGAAACCGATGGCTATCGGGTGAATAGTGCCGCGAAGCGCACGCAGTTCAATGGCAAGTATGACCTTAAGCAGTCGGAGAAGACGCAACTCAGTTTTAGCTTGAATGTGTGGGATCAGCCGTATGCGCTCGATCCTGCGGGCCTCACGGCCGCGCAGCTGGCAAGCGACCGTACACAGGCTGGTACCAACACTGTGGCAAGGCGGGTACGTAAGATCACGTCGCAGGAGCAAATCGGTAGCACGCTTCGGCATGAGGATTCCGCAGGCCGTACCTGGGAAGGCCGCATCTATGGTGGGCAGCGGGAGAATCTGCAGTATCAGGCACTGGGTGCAACTGGTCAGTGGGTAGGCCTTGATCGTGACTATTACGGTCTTGGACTGTCTGCCTCTCAAAACCAGACCCTGGCTGGAGTTCCTACGCTTTTTACCGTGGGCTTGGAGTCTGACTACGCAAAGGAACGCAGGCAGGGGGGTAATGCCTCTGATGGTGAGAAGTTGGGCGCCCCAACCCGAGACGAAGACAATATCGCCCAGTCGAGTAATGCCTTCGTTGTAGGCAACTTCTTGGTATCTGAGCGTTATTCGGTAACCGCTGGTGCGCGTCTCGGTGAGGTGCGATTCGAAAGCAGGGATTTTATTCCCGAGACAGCGCAAAATGCCGATGGCTCAGGAAAGGTTCGTTATTCCCAGTTTAGCCCCGCCTTTGGAGTTACGCGCCATGTGAGCCCCAACACCAATGTCTTTGTGAACTATGGGCGTGGTTTCGAAACCCCAACCCTGGCCGAAGTGGCCTATGCCAGTAGCAGTATGGGTGCCACGCCCACCTCAACATTCAACCAGTCGATCCGTGCCTCCAAAAATGACCAGGCGGAATTCGGCATCAAGTGGCGCCCTGATTCTGGTCAGCGCTTATCCGCCGTCTTCTTCTGGGTCAGTTCTACCGATGAGATCGTAACGGATCAGTCCGCATTCGGGAGAACCTCGTTCAAAAACGCTCCCAAGACCAAGCGGCTGGGGGCAGAGTTGTCTTGGGTTCGAAGCTGGTCTGACCAGTGGCGATCTGTTTTTGCCGCCAGCGTGATCGATGCAAGCTTCGATACCGCCTTTGTTGCCGGAACCACCCCGATTGCCTCCGGTACCAACATTCCCGGTATCCCTGGGCATGTGGTCTTCGGCGAAATAGAGTGGGCCGAGTCTCGCACCGCCCGTTCAATGCCTCAGGGCTGGTCGGCGGGCATAGAGATGCAGTCGGTGGGCCGTCGTTATGCCAACGACACCAACACCCTTAGTGCGGATCCATTCGAGACGGTAGCGCTGCGCGCAGGCTATTCTCGAAACATGGGTGTAACCGACCTGCAAGTCTTCGCCCGTATTGATAACCTGCTCGATAAGAAATACGTAGGCTCGGTGATCGTGAATAACCCCTCGCCTTTTGAACCCTCCCCCGAGCGCAACTGGATGTTCGGAGTAAAGGCCGTTACCCGTTTCTAGGCCTTGGGGTTTTAGAAGCCGGTACACTTCGGCGCCATGCATAAGCTCTGCGTGGCGCCCATGATGGACTGGACCGACCGGCACTGTCGGTTTTTTCACCGCCTGCTCGCCCCCAATGCCTTGCTCTACACCGAGATGATCACCACGGGCGCTATTCTCCATGGCGATCTTAAACGGCTACTTGGCTATAACTCCGCTGAACATCCTGTGGCGCTGCAACTGGGAGGAAGCGAACCGGATGACCTGGCCCGTGCCGCAACGATTGGTGCCGAATGGGGCTATGACGAGATTAATTTGAACTGCGGCTGCCCCAGCGAGCGGGTGCAGAAGGGCGCCTTTGGCGCCTGCCTAATGCGGGAGCCTGGGCTGGTGGCAGACTGCATTCGGGCCATGCGCGAGGCAGTGGCGGTGCCGGTAACTGTGAAGCATCGCATTGGCGTGGACCATGATGACAGTTACGACTTTGTCTCTAGGTTTGTGGACACCCTTATGGCTGCGGGCTGTAATGTCTTTCTGGTGCATGCGCGTAGCGCCATACTTAAGGGCCTTTCGCCCAAAGAGAATCGTGAGATTCCGCCTTTGCGCTATGCGGTTGTGCGCAGGCTTAAGCGGGATTTTCCGCAAGCCCGCTTCGTGATCAATGGTGGAATCACCACGTTTGATCAGGCTCTGTCCCTTATGCAGCCGTGCGCACCGCATCCAGGCTCTGTGGATTGTCTGCCAGGCCTCGATGGAGTCATGATTGGCCGCGCTGCCTATCACGACCCGTGGCTTATGCATGCCCTCGACCAGGCTCTGTTTGGTCATGACGCCCGTCGGCCGTCAGCGCGAGAGGCGGTTATCAGCCCACTTTCGGCCTATTACGACGCCGGGCTGGCCTCTGGGGTTCCCGCCCGCAGCATGGCGCGGCACTGGCATGGCCTGTATCACGGGCAGCCAGGAGCGCGTCACTGGCGAAGGGCAATGTCTGAAGGGGTACGACCCTTCAAGATGGGGTAAGCTTCAGGCTGTAGACAACTTGAAAGGAAACTGCCGTGTCTAAAGCAGCTATATTCATTTCTGCCTTCTTCGCCACTGTGTTCTTCATTGGCGGTACGCAGCTTGCTTATGCAAAGAAAACCCAGTGGTGCATCGTAGACAAAAAATCAGGCGACTACACCAGCGACTGTTTCAAGACTCGAGAAGAGTGCCAGAAACGCGCCGAGAAAAAGGGCTCTGGCTTTGGATGTGGCGTCAGCTACGAATAAGCCCCAGCTGCTTTCTCTCCAGCAATGACCCCAGGTCCTGAAACTGTAGGCCGCGTATGAGGGTTCGGTTCTGGGGGGTTCGGGGAACCATACCGTGTGCCTCTAGTAGCTACCTGCGTTATGGTGGCAATACCAGCTGTGTCACCATAGCCTGTAAAGATAGGCTTCTTATCTTCGATGCGGGTTCTGGTATTCGGCCATTGGGCCCTTGGGTGCAGTCTCAGGGATTCCTTGCGGCCGATTTATTCCTGTCTCATGTGCACTGGGATCATATTCAGGGCCTGCCTTTTTTTAAGCCGCTTTATCAGGCCGACTTCAGCCTTGCGGTATGGGCCGGAAATCTACAGGCTCAGGGGTTGACCATTCAAGAGGCTCTGGCAGAGCAGATGTCCGAGCCGTTTTTTCCCATTGCGATAGACCGGTTTGCCGCTGACATTATCTTTCGTGACTTTATGGCAGGGCAGACTATCGACCTTGGCGATGGTATTGTGCTGCGCACCGCGCCGTTAAACCATCCCCAAGGCGCTACAGGCTATCGCGTTGACTATGACGGCGTGTCGGTCTGTTACGTTACCGACACCGAGCATCGGCCAGGAAAGCTTGACCCCGAGATTCTTACCTTGATTCATGGTGCAAACCTGGTGATATACGACAGTACGTATACCGATCAGGAGTTCTTTCGCTATGCTGGATGGGGCCATTCCACCTGGCAGCAGGGTGTTCGGCTATGCCAGGCGGCAGAAGTCGAGCAGCTGGCAATCTTTCATCACGATCCTGATCATGATGACAACGTTATGGATCGCATCGCAGAAGAGGCGCACGACATGTGGCCTGATGCATTTGTTGCCAAAGAGGGGCAGCAACTAACCTTATAGCGGGTGTTCGGGCTAGGCGTTGTACTTATGCCCGCGGGCGTGCAGGTCGTTGTGTAGGTAAAGCTGGAGCAAGAGCGATTCAAACACGGGCTTAATCGATCCCTGTTCTACCTCAAGCATATCTCTGAGGGTCTGGGCCGAAATAGCAAGGCAGACCACACCACCAATTGCCCGCGCCGACACACTGCGCACGCCGCCCACCAGGATAGCCTGTTCGCCAAAAGAGGTTCCCATGCTCAGGGTGGCAATCTGTTTCTGGGTGCTGGGTTCGAAAAGACCTACCTCGCCCTGACGAATCATATAGAACCGGTCTGCCGGGTCTCCTTTATGGAACAGGATCTCATCGGGTGCGAAGTAGACCTCGTTGGGCCCGAGGGCTGGAATGGGCGGGGCTGGTTTTTCGCTTGCCTTGGCTGATGGGGCGGGCTGCGATGACCCAAAAGAAGGCCAGGACATGGGCTGGAATGTGATTTTTTTGTCTGTGGCCAGAGGCTCATTTGGGGCCGTAATGTCGGAAGCTGTTTTCGTCTGCGAAGCCGCCATAGGCGCAGTCGCCGGTGCGGGCTCTTTTGCGGTAACGGTAGCTGGTTTGGGCGCCTCGGCGGGCTGCAACTGCGGGACTGGGCTTTTGGCCAGGGCGGTAGGTGCGGCCTGCACCCTCGGCGGCAAGGGGGTTGCTGGAACCGCTGGCACTGCAGCAGCAACATTTTCGTCTCCGGACTGCTCGGGCGCGAAGAGGGCAAGCAGAGCCTCGATATCGGGTGCGGGCGCCTCGATCTTTGGAAGGAATTCTTCGGGCACCTGGTCTGAGCCCACCACGGTTCGCAGGGCCGACTGAAGGCTCTCGGAGGCCTGGCGGGTAGCCTCGCGCATCACCATATTGCGCAGTGTCGCCTGCTCACAGACTTCTTCCATGGTAGAAATAGGTTCTGCCATAGCCCTTACCTTACCGCATAAAGTCGGGGCAGGCAGCCCGCTCGCCCAGGATGCGCTGCACCGTGAACCGGCAGATACCCTTAAGCCCCGAGTTGATACGCCCGATTTCACGGCAGGCAATATCTATGGGAATTAGCTTGCAGCTTACCGCATCGTGGGCCACGTAGGTATATCGCGAGGGCAGTTCGCATAGGCCTTCTGCAAGGCCGATGACGGTTCCCGCGCCGAGAAGGTAATGGCCATCGTCGTCTTCTACCTCTACGTTGCCCGACACGACCACAAAGCCGTAGCTGGGAACCTGGTTTTTGCGCTGGATGACCTGCCCGGGTTCGAAGACTCCGGTCTGCAGTTGCCGGCTGGCCCAGACGCGGTAGAAGAGGCGCTCCTGGCCGCTGAGCTTGTTCTCATCGAAAAAGGCCACGCTCTCGTGGCGCAGGGCGGTGAGGCTCAGGTCGTCGAAGGCGGATTTCTCGATTTGGAATTCGACTGGTTTTTCCATCTTCTCGTAATCGGAAGGCTAGGGCTATTCTTGAGTCAGGTGGCAGGCCTGGTGATAGCTAGAGAAAGTCGGGGGCATGAATAGATCGAAACTCGTTCTTCATATAAAGCTGCAGCAGCAGGGCTTCGATAAGAGGTTTGAGCAGACCCGGTTGGTTGTCAAGCATGTTGCGAAGCCCGTCAGCGGTGATCTCGAGACAGACGGTTGGCTCAATAGCCCAGGCAGAGACGCTGCGTACCCCACCCGACAGAATCGCCTGCTCGCCAAACGAGTCTCCGGGGGCAAGGATGGCAAGCGCTGATTCCAACGCCGGAGAGGAGAGCGATGGTGCCTTTGCGGGGCTCGGCTGTGGGCCAGACTTTGCCTGTCCATATCCTTGCAGAGCAGAATTAAAGAGGGCTACTCTTCCGGACTGTAAGACATAGAAAGCCTTGGCCGGATCTCCCTTGCGAAAGAGCAGCGAGGCTGCAGGGTAGGCGACTTCGGTGGGTGTCATGGGCGGGGGTTCGTATCTGTCCGCAACTGGGCCGGAATGTCCTTGAGGCGATCATCAAGAATGCGCTTTGCCGTGAGCCTGCAAATTCCCTTAAGCCCAGAGTTGGCGTGGCTGACTTCACGGATTGCATTGGGCATGGGAATAACCTTAACGGTAAGCGCGGTCTTAGAGACATAGCTTGCGCGCATAGGAATATCGCAGAGCCCCTCAGCAATACCAATGGCGCTGCCCGGGCCTAAAATTAACGTGTCGTCACCAATCACCACATAGGCCTCGCCGGCGAGAATCAGAAACCCGGTGTCGGGCACCTCTCCGGCGTGCAGAATTGTCTTGTCAGGCTCTAAGACGGTCGTATTTACCTTGTTGCTCGACCAGAGCTTGAAGAACAGCCGTTGCGTGCTGGAGAGCTTTTTGTCGTCAAAAAAATCTAAGACAGACCGGGAGTTGGTCTGGGTGGGGCCCAGAGCCTCGAAGGTGGATCGCTCTATCTGAAATCGGTATACCGACATTGGGGTATGTTACTGGGTACCGTGGCTAGAGTAAAAGAGAGCGGAAATGGCGCCTCCGGCACGAATCGAACGTGCGACCCTCTCCTTAGGAGGGAGATGCTCTATCCACTGAGCTACGGAGGCTGGATACGGATTATGAGATTACGCGCAATTACGGTGGATTACGGTGACAGTTTACTTAATTCTCGAAGAGAATTAAGTAAACTGTCACCGTAATCAAACTGTCACCGTAATCCCGTAATCCCGTAATCCACGGTAAACCATCTAGGGGAATTCCCAGGGCCCAAAGCTTCGGGCCTCATTTCGCTATACAGTTTCGAAGTTTACCCAACAAGCAGGACTAAGGCTCTGCTTCTGCGCACATATAAATCGTTAGATTGCCGGGAGGATTTCATGAAACCAGTATCGTTTGTTGTGGCGGCTTTTGTATCCGCCGTGCTTGTCTCTGGGCCGGTCGCGGCCAAGACGTTTAAGTGGTCTTTTGCTAGTGATATTCCAACGCTTGATATTCATTCTCAGAACAACGCGCTCTCCAATGGTATTCATGCTGCCATCTACGAGACGCTCGTAACCTATAACAGCACAACGTTTCGTCCCGAACCCCTTCTAGCGACATCATGGACCGAAATCAGCGCCCGCCAGATGCGGTTTAGCCTGCGGTCGGGAGTGAAGTTTAGCGATGGCTCTGCATTCACCGCCGATGATGTGGTTTTTTCACTTAACCGCGCGCTGTCGAAGACATCAAATTTTGCTATTTACACCCAGGGTATCGAAAAGGTGGTCAAGGTCAACGACCTTACCGTTGATATTCTGCTGTCAGCCCCCAATCCGGTACTGGTTCGGCAGCTCACCGAGCTTCGGATCATGAGCAAGGCCTGGGCAGAGAAGAACAACTCTCAAGAGCCCAAGGACATGAAGACCAAGGACGAGTCGTTTGCCCATCGCAATGCCATGGGCACCGGCCCGTTTATGGTGAAGTCGTGGCAGCCCGATCAGCGACTGGTTCTGGTGAGAAACCCAAACTGGTGGGGCAAAGGCAGGTTTCCCACCAATGTCGAAGAGATCATCTATCAGCCCATTAAAGCCGATGCCACCCGCATGGCCGCCCTGTTGTCAGGGGAGATCGACTTTGTCTTGGACCCCACCCCGCAAGACCTACCTAGGCTCCGTGCCAACAATAACCTGCAGGTTATCGATGGGGCGGAGAACCGCACGATCTTTCTTGGAATGGACCAGTTTCGCGATGAACTCCCCGGCAGTAACGTAAAGGGAAAGAACCCCTTAAAAGACGTGAATGTGCGCAAGGCGCTTTATCAGGCGATTGATATTGACAATATCCATAAGGTGGTCATGCGTGGCCAGTCCCAGGTCACTGGGGCGCTGGTATCGCCTCAGGTAGACGGCTGGAGCGATGCGGTCCACAAGCGCTTTCCCTACAGCCCAGAGGAAGCCAAACGCCTGCTCACCCAGGCGGGCTACCCCGATGGCTTTGAGGTTGACTTTGCCTGCCCCAACAATCGGTACGTAAACGACGAGCAGATATGCCAGGCGGTAACCGCCATGTGGGCTAAGATAGGGGTGCGTGCCAGGCTACGCACATTGCCTCTTGTGAACTACTTCCCCATGATTCTGAGGCATGAGGCAAGCATTTATATGCTGGGCTGGGGTGTTCCGACATTCGATGCGCTCTATTCGGTACAGTCACTGGTGCGCACCAAGACCACCGGGGCTGACGGCAACTACAACGTGGGCCGCTACAGCAATGCCAAGATGGATGCAATCATTGACCGTATCAAGACAGAGACTGACCCCTTCATCCGTCCCCGTTTGATGCGCGAGGCGCTGCAGCTGCAAAACGATACGGTGGCTCATATTCCGCTGCATAACCAGATCATCCCCTGGGCCGCAAAGAAGAATATTGATGTCATTCACCGGGCCGATAATCGTCTCGACTGGCGACTCATCGTCGTTAAGTAAGGCGATCCAGTCGCCCATGGCCCTGCTAGAAATCCTGTGATCGCGTTTATCGCACAGAGGATCCTGCAGGGCCTTTTTGTTTTACTTGTCGTGGCCCTGGTCTCCTTTGTGCTGTTTCAGTACGTGGGGGATCCGGTGCTATTCATTCTTGGGCAAGACGCTACTCAGGATCAGGTGGATCTCTTGCGTAGAGAGCTGGGGCTCGATTCTCCCGTCGTAGTGCAGTTTGTGCATTTTCTGGGTAATGCGGTGCAGGGCGAGTTTGGTATGAGCCTTCGGCAACAGATCTCGGTGTCAACACTGATTGCCGAGCGTCTTCCGGCAACCCTTGAGCTTGCCTTCGTGGCAGCGGTGATTGCGCTGGTGATTGGTATTCCCATGGGGGTCTATGCCGCCATTCGGCGAGGCTCGGCGCTTGCCCAGGTGTTCATGGCCATATCGCTTCTTGGTGTTTCCCTTCCCACCTTTCTTATTGGCATATTCCTGATCCTTATTTTTTCGGTAGGCCTCGGGGTGCTTCCAAGCTTCGGACGGGGGGAAGTGGTGAGTGTCGGAGGATTCACCACGGGACTTTTTTCCTGGGCAGGCATTCGGCACTTAATACTTCCGGCCCTCACCCTGGCGATTTTTCAACTGACACTCATCATGCGTCTGGTGCGCACTGAGATGCTCGAGGTCTTACGCACAGACTACATTCGGTTTGCCCGGGCCCGGGGGCTTTCGGCCCGCGCTATTAACTTTGGTCATGCCCTGAAGAATACTCTGGTTCCTGTGATTACCATTACCGGGCTTCAGCTCGGGGGCCTGATTGCCTTTGCGATCATCACCGAGACCGTGTTCCAATGGCCTGGGATGGGTCTCTTGTTTATTCAGGCGGTG
>Ga0194119_10000964_pt1 | contig 53760 bp, 60 predicted proteins | sample TA2MahC100mmetaG_FD_148620 | JGI IMG/M metagenome (GOLD analysis project Ga0194119, IMG submission 148620) | Freshwater microbial communities from Lake Tanganyika, Tanzania - TA2015018 Mahale Deep Cast 100m | ecosystem: Environmental > Aquatic > Freshwater > Lake | place: Tanzania: Lake... | reverse complement strand
AGTTGCTCACTTATCACGTGCCGCCGGCGCGCTGGGTGCCACCTTCACACCGCGGCAGACCGTCTAACGCGATGAAAGAGTTGATCAAGAAGTGGTGTTAGCCTCCACGATTAGGTGGGGTGCTACCCTTCGTCGGGATGCAACATCAAATATTCGAGAATCGAAACGGCTTTGGCGGTGAGCGGAATCTCGCGTCCCGCGAGCAGCGCGCGGCGCGATTGCCGATCCAGTTCGAGCGCGCCGGCGCGAAGTGAGTGCGCGCCCGCCAGCGAAGGCGCGCCGGCGCGACTGCGCCGCAACACGGCGCGGATGCGCGCGACGAGTTCGTACGGTTCGAACGGTTTGCTCAAGTAATCGTCCGCGCCTTCATCAAGCGCGCCGGCGCGTTCGGCGGGCGCGCCCACCTGGGTCAGCAAGATGACCGGCGTCCAGTTTTCGTTCTGGCGCAACTGGCGCAAGACCTGACGCCCGTCCAGGCGCGGCATCAGCACGTCGAGCACGATCAAGTCGGGGCAAAATTCCGGGAGGCGCGCGAGCGCGGCTTCGCCGTCTTCCGCGACGGTGACGCAATACCCGGCGCGTTCCAGAAAGGGCGCGAGGTTCGCCGTGATCGCGGACTCGTCGTCAACCAGCAGGATGCGCGCGGCGCGTTTTTTATCGTCCATTGGCAATTCTCCCAAAAACAGACAAGGCAAGAATGATTCAAGTGTAACGCAAAACAAGGTTGGCGTCAAAATCCTAGTCCGCGATCTTCGTGCGAATCAGTTTGACGACGATGCCGGAGGCAGGATCGGGACAATGCACGAACTCGGTGGTGATGCCATCCGGGTCAATCACTTTTTCGTACCGCGTGCCGCGATATTCCCAGGGCAGGGTGCCGCCGTAACGCAACGCCTTGATGAAGCCATCTATCGCCGCGAGGAGCCAGGGGCAAATTTTCCCAGTGTCCTCCGGATATTTGAACCGCTGCCCGGCTTGATAACTGTGCTGACTATCGCCGCGATACATCCACGCGCAGATGCCTTCGCGTTCCATATTTTCTGGGAAGATGATTTCCGCGCCTTGTTTGCGGAGTTGTCCGCCCTTGCCTTCGAAAATTTCGATTTCGATTTGATAGCGTTTCATTTTGCCTCCTGGTGTGCAGCGAGCCACGCTTTGAGCGGCTCGCGAATTTCAATGTCCGTCATTTCGTTCGGATGGATCGAGCGTTCTTCGTACGTGAAACAGATGAGATCGTTCAACGCGTGCGCGCGACGCTCGGCTGGCACGCGCGCGTGCAGATTGTACGGATAGTTGTACGTCGGCGGCAGAATGTGAATCCGTTCCGGATCGAGTGATGTGGCGATCAGCGCGCTCCAGATCGCCTGGAACAAAAAGACTTGATGCCGTTCATCCGCGCAGGCGCGCGTTTGAAATTTTTGATTGCCAACGAGTTGCTCGAACAGCATAAACCAGCGGCGCATCAAATTTCTCTTCGGATTGATCGCAAACGCGTGCGAGTTGAAATACGCGCGCAAACGCTGTTCGTCCACAAACGATTCGACGGTGGATGCAATATCGTTCACGCCAATCGTCGCGTAGATCGTCTTCCAGAATTCGTCGAGCGGATCGGTCGTGCGCAAGCCGACGTTGCGGACGTGCACCGGGCGTACTGCCGCGTCGAACGCCGCGCCGAGATCGAACAGCACTGGCGGACTGACGACGACACAGATCGGATCGATCCAGACGAGTGATTGCGTGTCCGGCGGCGCGATGGCTTCGGCTTGCGCGCACGCGTACACCTTGTCGCCGAAAATGTAATCGCGCACGCCCTCTGGCACATTCAACGGAATGACGCGCACGCCGTTGCCCGCCAAATCGGCGCACGGCGCGTTTTGCGCGTTCGCTTCAAAGACCCACACCGGAGCATCGCACAGCGCGCCGCCGAACGCGCGCAGACTGTCAATCAGAATTCGCGCGCACGCTTTGCCTTTGATTGACCGAACAGTTGTTAGAAAAATCGTTTGACTCATTGCGATCCCTCCTCACCGTGGCTTATTCTCGCTAACACAGCATCCCATTCGGGTGTGCCGTGCAAGAGGGTGAATGGTTTTGTCTCTTGCGTGTATTCGAGATGGTTCCACCTGGGTTGTTGTCCACAATCGCGGCGCGGATCGAAAGACTGCAATCGAATCCGTCGAACAGATGTTGTACGCGCGCAAACTCGTTCGGTTTCAGTTCTTGGAACATTTATCTTCTCATTTCTTCTTCGCAATGTACTCGATAGTCACGCGTTTGAACTGCCTACCCCAGCGAACCCACTCGGCGAATTTCTTTTCTTTGCGCAGCACATCAAAGTTGCGAAAGTAGGCATCCGCTTCGTTGTCAGCATGTTTGGCGAATCGTTCACTCTGTAACAGACGGCGCAGGGGTGCGGTTTCGCAAAACGGCTCGTTGTCGGGATCATCCACCGATTCGAAATTTACAAAGCACAGCCCATCCCGTTTCAGCACGCGCTCGATCTCACTCATCGCGCGCGCGATGTCTGGCTTGGTCATAAAGATAATCGCGTTGAACGAGTAGACAAAACCGAACGATTCATTGCCAAATGGAAGGGCGCGCATATCGCCGCGCGCAATGTTCAGCGGCAGCGCGCGCGCTTGGCAAAATTCCTGCGCCTGCGCCAGTGCCTCTTCTGCGATCTCGACGCCGTACGTTGTATACCCGTACTGATGAAACAGCGAAAGCGGCGGCGCGTCGCCACCTGCGCCGCAATCAAGGACTGTTTTTTCGAGCGGACTGGCGTTGCACTGCCGTAGAAATTCGTAGAGTGGCGTTGCCCAGATGATCTCGTGCATCGGTGGATGCTCAATTCTCCGGCAGATGAATCGCAAACTTGCACCACGGGTCGCCTTGAAGCACGGTCTCGACGACGTAGGCTTGGACTGGTTTGCCGAACACACTCTCCCAGTATTTTTTGTGGAAACCGGCACTGCACAGGCAAAACGTCGGCGAGACGTGCGCGTCGTTCGCGCGCAACGACTCTTTGACCCAAGGGCAATGGCAATAGTGATAGCGTTTCATCTGCGTGTCGGTCGCGGCGAGAAACTCCACGGTGTTGTACGGAATTTTCGCTTCGTAAATTACATCGCCGACGCGCACACCCTGGCGAATCTCAAGATGACGCTCGACGTACGCGATCACGTCGTCTGTGATTTCTTGCGTAAAGTACAGACGATTTTCGCGCTTGAGTTGTTCGAGGTACGCGATGAATTCGTCGCCTTTCTTTTGCAGGAACTCGTCCAGGTTCTTGCAGGCAAGAAATTTTTCGCGTTCCGACGGATCGCGTTCACCCAACGTGCGGAGGCAGTTGGCAAGCAAGGGGCGGTACGCTTCCGGCGCGATCAGATTTTCCAAGCGCGCCATCACCGTTTGTGTGAACGCCGGTCGCGCCGCGTTCGATGTGCCCAGCACCGGCAGCGTCAGCCCGGCGAAAACTTCATCGCGCTTTTGTTCGCCGACCACCTCCGCCAAACGCGCGTACAAATTGTCCATCGCCTCCGTGCCATCGAGCAATTCAACGACCGCGACGTAGATCGCGCGGTTCTTGACAAACAGCCCGTAGCGCGCGAGTGCGATGTAATTGTCGTACGTGTTTTCCGCATCGCGAATCATCTGTGCCGAGAATGCAAGTACGTCGTCCTTGGTTGCGGCGCGCGCGCCGATCCACTGCTCGAAGTTTTCCGCGAGCGCGACGAACGATTCGATTTTGTCGTCGGGAGTTTTTCTGCCGCGCAGAAATTCTCTGAATCCATTTTGATCCATTTGATCTCTCACTTGCGATACACCCACTCGTTGAACAGCGCGGTCAAATCACATTGGCAATTTCGTTCGGCGATTTGTTTGAACGACGCGGTTGTGCCGATGTCCCACTTGTGCGTCTGGGTGTACTCGCGCAAAAATCTGTCGAACGTCGCTTGCCCCATTTTTTCCGCCAACGCTTGGATGAAGTACGGACCGCGCCCGTAGACGATGGGACTGTACTCGTTTGCCTTGTATGCTGCCGCCGGTAAGCCGATTGGAATTTGCGCGCGACTGAGCCGATTCCAGCGCGCCGCCCAATTGTTGTTGCGATACGTTTGCGCGCCAGACTCGCCGTACAAATCGAAATAGTAAAACCCGGTCACGTACTGTGTGAGCGATTCGTCCAACCAAGGTTCGTCAATCTGATCGTTGCCGACGAGATTGTAAAACCACTGGTGGACGACTTCGTGCGCGACGGTGGATTCGAGAAAAACCTGGGAGGACAGACCGGAAATTTTTTCGTTCGGATCGTACTCGCGCAGCGTGATCCCGACGATCCCCGGGTACTCGATGCCGAGCGCGAGCATCGGCGTGCTTACGATGTCGAATTCGGTGTACGGATATTCGCCCAAGCGCGCGTTGAAAACCTTGAGCGCGTCTTTGGCGATCTTGAGCGCGCTTTGCGCACCCGGCTTGCGTTCCGCGAACGCGTAACTGTTGATCGTCGTCTCGCCCAGCGTGTCGCTGACGACGATGAAACGCTCGCTCGCCGTGAGATAGAAATCGCGCGCGGGTCCGGCGGCAAACGTCACGCTTTGGCGATTGCCTTCGCGCGTTTGGTTGATGCGTGTGCCGGACGCGACGATGACAAGTTTCTCCGGCGCGTTGACGCGCACAACGTAGAAACTCGCGTCGAAGTACGACGTGTCGGCGTTGGGCGGCGGAAACTGGACGTTCCAACCGGTTTGATCGAACACCGGAATCACCGGATAAAACGAGTCGAGCACGAGCACGCCTTCAAAGTAGCCGAACAAGCCGTAGTTGATTTCCATTTTTGTCGCGACCTGGACTTCAAAATCCATCTGGACGATCACTTGTTTGCCGGACGGCAAGGGCGTTGGCAAAGTGATGCGCGCCGCGCTCTCTTTGAATTCGTAACTCGGATTGACCGCTTGCCCGTCCACGTTAACGGACGACAAAATGGATTTCCCGCCCGCCGCGTTCGGAAACAATTGAAAATAAATTTCGTAAAGCGGCTTGTCTTCGCGATTGGTGTAGCGAACGTGTTGCTGCCCCTTGAGCGAAAGGAGATCGTCCGCGATTTGAACGTCAATCGTGTAAACCGTCGCGCCCGCCAAACGATCGAGCGTCGCGTGTTCGGATTTGATCAACCCTTGTCGAAAAATGGATTGGTCTTGCGCGAGATCGGACAGGCGCGCGGAAGCGGGGAGCGATGTGGTTGGCGGGGCTGAATTTTTCGTGGGCGCTGGAATCGGCGTGGCAGTGGGCGCAGGCGCGCAGGCAATCACCGCGAGGATGATCGCGCAAAATAGAATCAGATTTGTGGTGGTGGCTCGCATAGAATTTGCTCCTATTTGTTTTCCATTTTCAATTTGAACGTGTGTGCATTTTCGTACCGGCGTCCCATCGTCACTCGAATTTCGCCGGTGCTCATCCCGTAGACGATAGACCACTGGGTATTATTTTGTGAAACATCGCGCAACAATTTCATCGCGTCTTGTCCGTTAGCGCGTCCTTGCGCGAGGGTCAACTGCCGCGCGAGTGAATCGTACCGCCAGCATTGTCCTTGCGCGTTCTCAACCGAACTCCGAATAAAGTTGGTCGCGTGATGCCACTGCGTTCCATTTGGAAGGACGATCAGCTTGCCTTGATAGAATTCGATCAGCGCGGCGCGCCCGGACGCGTCCGCGACGAGATAATGAATCGGCGGGCCGCCGGTAAAGTCAATGTTGTAGCGTCGCATCAGCGCGACCGCTTCGTCCACCGTCGCCGCGTGATCGAGCATCTCGCGGATCACGCGCAACGAGTCAATCGTCGGCTTGCTGGGATCGTGCGCCATATTTCCCGGCGGCACCGCCGCCATTCCGACGACGAGTCCGCGCGCGTTCATCCCGTCGAACGGAAGCGACGGCGCGCGCAGCAACGCGCGGCGTTCGGCGAGTGACAGATCGGCAATGCTGTTCGCGCGATTGCCGGTGAAACCCAGGTACGCAATGTCCACCATCGAAACGGACGCGTAGCCGTTCGGTGGTTCGGTGAAAAGCAAAACGGCGGGACTGTGATCCCAGTCAAAGTTGCGTCCGTACAACATCGCGCCGGGATCGCCGAGCGCGGCGAAGAGCGAGCAGCCCCAGGCGGGTTTTGTCATTGCGAGGAACGGGTTTTGTGACGAAGCAATCTCCACATTGCGATTTGGGGATTGCTTCGCCGCTTCGCGGCTCGCAATGACAGATCCAAGCGGCGCGCGCGCGTCGTATGCGCCAATGTAACGCATCGTGTAGAGCGGATGATCGTCCACCTTCTGCAAACTGTCGAGCGTTGCGACTTGCGGCGCGGACAAGCCATCCGCGCGCGGCGCGGACACGGACGCAGGCGCGGCGCATCCGGCAATCGTCCAGACGAAAAGGATGATCGCAAAAAGAAATTTTCGCGCGTCAATCATTCGTTGCCCCCTTGGATTGGTGCGCCGCGCGCACGTGCCGCCAAAATCGTCCCAGGTACGTGCCATTAAAAAACAACGACGCGGCGTACAACGCGATTTCGATAAAAGGCGTGTACGCATTCTCCGGCGCGAATCGTCCGATGACGATCCCGAAACACAACGCGGTCATTCCGATTCCAAGAAGCGCGTTATCGTTTTTCCACCAGTTCATTGCGCCCTCTGCGATCAACCTGCTTTTGCGACAACATTCATCTCGGGCAGAAGCAAGTACGGCAAATTGAGATTGCTGTAGACCCACTCCGTTTCCCGGCTGATCGCTGCGATATTTTTTAGCAAGTCATAGATGTTGCCCGCCAGCGATGCGTTTTTCACGCGTCCGACGATTTCGCCTTTTTCGATCTTGAAGGCGAGACTCAGCGGATTTGAAAACGCGCCGGAGATGATGTTGCCTTGCCCCAAGCCCAGCACATCTTCGACGAGCAAGCCTGTATCAATCCCAGCCAGAATGTCCGCCAATGGCGTATCGCCCGCGCCGACGATGAAATTGGTTGGCGCAGGATTCGGCGGCGCGAACAAGGTGCGCGAGCCATTGCCGGTAGAAGCGACGCCGGACTGCGCGGCGGTCTTGAGATCGTAGATGAAATTCTTCAGCACGCCGCGTTCGATCAGCGCGGTGCGCCGATGCGGTACGCCTTCGTCGTCGTACGGCGCGCTGCCGAACTTGCCGTCAATCGTGCCGTCATCAATCACCGTCAGTTTGTCGCTGAACAATTTTTCGCCGAGTTTGCCTTTCATCGGCGAGATGCCGGTGAAAACGCTTTTGCCGTTCAGACCTTGTTGCAACGGCAAGCCGAGCATCAATAAACCATCCGGCGCAAATAGCACTGGCAAGTTGCCGCTGGTCGCCGCAACAAGCCGCCGCGCGAGTTTGAGTTTTTCGCCCAGCCGACGCGTCCCCGCCATATAATCCTCTTGCCAAACCGTCGTGCCGGTGAAATCGCTGATGAGCAGAACATCATCACCTTGAATTTTATTTACCAACACCGAGATGGACAACGGCGAGGAGTGATACGCGGCTTCGTTCCCAGTTTGATTGTGCAGTGCGACTTGTTGAATGCCGCGTTTCAGCGAAACATCTACGCGCGCTTCCGGTTCGATCTGAAGAATGTAATCCACGATCTCTTTGCCGATTTCAACCAGGCGCGGAATTGGCAAATCAGTGATCATCGGATCGAATGTTTTAACCGTTGGCGCGGATTGCGCGGCGGGAAAAGTGATCGGCACTTGATCGCCGTACATCGCCGACTCAATCGCGTTCTTGACGAGTTGATCGGTTGCGGACGCGTCGCTCGACGCCGCGAAACCGAGCCGACCTTGCTTGACGACGCGCACGGCGATCCCCTTGGTCTCTTCGACCTGGCTCGTCTTGAGCCGATTCGACTCAAAGCGAACCTGGGTGGATTCGTTCCGAACGTGCACGACTTCGAATTGATCCGTGCGTTGCTGCAGTTGTTTCAGAATATCCATTTTCATTTCTCCTTTTTTCCGTACTGCTCTGGCATTGTCTTTTCGAGCGCAGCGAGAAATCTCGTCATCGCGATAAAGAGATTTCTCGGCGCGAAAGCGCGCCTCGAAATGACAGGTGCGCTATTACTTTTTCCCGCCGATGACGACGTTTTGGATCCGAATGTGCGGCGCGCCGAACGTGACCGGCAAGGGATATTGCGCGCCTTTGCCGCAGCCGCCGCCGCGATGCATCCATTGAAAATCGTCGCCGATCGCGTCAATGTTCAGCAGCGTCGTGAACAAGTTGCCTGCCAAGATCACATCCTTGACCATCTCGGCAATCTTGCCGTCGCGGATCATATACGCGTACGCCGAACTGAATGAAAAGTTTTCCAATTCAGTTTGTCCGCCGTACGCGCCGCACGCGTAGACGCCCAACTTGATGTCCTTGATCATATCTTCGAAACAAGTCGTGCCTTGCTCGATCGCAGTATTCGTCATTCGCACGATCGGCGGAAAGCGGTACGAGATCGCGCGCGCGTTGCCGGTGGGCTGCTCGCCCATCTTCGCGGCGGTCTGCCGCGAGTGCAATCGTCCGACCAAGATTCCGTTCTTGATGAGGTATGCGCGTCCGGTCGGCATTCCTTCGTCGTCGTACTTGTGCGTGCCGCGCAGACCCGGCAGCGCGCCGTCGTCGTACACGTTGAGAATGTCTTGACCGAAGCGGCGACCCAGCACCATCATTTCGCGCGCCTTTGGATTTTCGTACACGAAATCCGCTTCGGACAAATGTCCGAACGCTTCGTGAATGAAAACGCCCGCCAATTCTTGATTGACGATGACCGGGTACTGACCGCCGACGACGCTCTCGGCGCGCAACAGATCGACTGCACGCTGTGCGGCAGTCCGCGCCTTGTCTTCTTGTCCCATAACAAACTCGAACCCGAATTGCCCAGAACGTGTTTCGTACGCGGTTTGCACATTGTCGCCGTCTCGCGCGATGGCAGATGTAAACACCGCGACCATCGGACGTTCTTCTTCGATGAAGGTTCCTTCCGAGTTCGCGAAGGTGATGCGGCTGAACGAGTCCGAGTACGCGGAACTCGTGGAGATGATCTTGTCGCTGTGTTTGAGTAGGATTTGATTGTATCCTTCGATCAGCGCCTTTTTGTCCGCGAGCGAAATGTCGCGAAAATCGCGTTGCAGACTCGCCGCGATCCGTTCCTCACGAACCGGAACCGGCGCGAGTTCGATGGGCTCGTCGTTGTGCGCAACTTGCGCGCATTGATACGCCTGCTCGACTTTGGCGATCAGGTTGTCGCGATCGTTGAATGTGGCAATGCCCCAGCCGCCATCCTTGCACAAACAGCGGACGATGCCGCCCGCGTCGATCACCGCGCTGGCAGTCTCCAAGTTTTTACCGCGATACGCGACGGTCGTGGACTCGCGTTCCTCCAGCCGAATTTCGGTGTAATCGGCTTTGCTGCTTTTCAGTGCCGCTAAAATTTTTTCTTGCATAGTGTGTCCTTTCGTAATGAAATGAAATGTCAACGCTGATTTGTTTTGGTCAAAACTTTTTCCAGGATTTTCTTGCGCGCGGGCGTCTGCTCTTGCGCGAGTAACTTTTCCGCGTGCGCTGCGGCGTAGGTCAATTCCGCTCGCGCGAGATCGTCCGGCAATTCGGTGAGCCACAGCGCGGCGAAGAAGAACGGAAACTTGTGCCACCTGCCATCACCCGCGCGATGGCGTTTCAAGATGCCGAGCGCGCGCGTGATCTTCGCCGCCGAACCCTCCGGATCGGCGGCAGTCAAATAGCGCAAATACGCGATGGACGCGTGCGCGCACTCGCCGGTGTCGCACACTTCGGCAAAGCACAAACGCGCGAGCCGCGCGTTCGCGATCTGGAAAACTTGCTGAACGCCCGGCGATTCGGGTTGGATGAGCGCGAGCAGGCGGAGCGCTTCCAATTCGACCGCGTTGTTGGTCAGCAATTTCGTCTTGGGTTTTTCCCCGCTAAGCAAGGTGATGCCGATTTTGAGATCGCTTGCGGTTGGATAGAAGATAAAACCTTGCTCGTGATTCTGATGTTCGACGATCCATTTCGCCAAGCGATTTTTCTGCGCGGCAGTGAACGTTCCACCATCAAGCAAGAACATCGCCGCGTTGGTGACCGTTTGGTACAAACTGCGTTCGTCAATCAGATTCATTTTGATTCTCCCCAAAATACGACCGCCGACGGACGACCGCCGACCGCCGCAAATTTCCATGTCACGATTTATCCGTCGCCGATCCGGCGCAGAAACTGATCGAACGCCGGATAAAATTCATCCGGATTGTCCGCGTAAACCATATGCTCGGAATTCGAAACTTCAAAGTACGCGCAGTGCTCGATCAGCGGGCGCATTTTGTCCGCTTCCTCTTTTGACAGCGCCCAACTTTCTTTCGCGCGGACGAACCAGACCGGGCATTGAATCTGCGGCAAGAGATGATGCCAATCCTGCGCGTACTCGACGATTGCCGCGATGGAATAGCGCGAGAAGAGAAAATCGTATCCGTCAACCGTTTCGTACAAACTATCGGCAAAGTACCGCGCGCCGGTCGCGCGAAAGCGTTGCTGCAAATCGCGTAGCGCGTCGTCGTACGTGGGATACGGCGTTTGCCAATCGCGCGTCAGTTCGTCAATCGCCGGGATCTGTTCTGGCGGTTTCTCGGCGCGTTGCGCGGGACCGGACGCGCCGCAATCGAGCAGCGCGAACGCCTTGACGACCTGGGGATAGCGCGCGGTCAAGTACGCGCCGATGCGCGCGCCCATCGAATGTCCGACGACGATGACGGGCGCGCAGCCCAGGTGCTGGATCAGTTCGTACGCGTCGGTTGCCATATCTTCTCCGGCATAGCGCGCGATCGGTTTGTCGCTCAAGCCGTGCCCGCGCTGGTCCGGCGCGATGATGCGGTACCGGTCGCGATAGCGCGCGATCAAATCGGTCCAGGTCTCGCCGCGACCCCATCTACCGTGCAGACAAAGAATCGTTTGATCGCCGGAGAGTGTGTCGCGATAAAACAGGTTGATGCCGTTCACCTTTGCCATCGCGCGGTTGAGTTTGGGTTCTGCCACCTGAAATGCCTTTCTACAAATCATTCGCCAAATGAATCGCGAACTGGCACACCTCATCGCCCTTGACGATTGATTTGACGATTTCGACGCGCACGGGTTTGCCGGTCGCACCTTCCCACTGGCGGCGAAACCAGCCCGAGCCGCAATAGCAAAACGTCGTAGACATTCCTTGATCCAAGCGGTCGCGCACGATGGGGCAAAAACAGTACGCGCGTCTCCGCTCCGCGTCGGTTGTGGCTTGCGCGTGCGCCTGCGGATCGCGCGGCTTTTTGGTCGAGTAGATAACCTTGCCTTCGCGCGTCGGTTTCTCACCCCAGCCGGGGTCTTGTTCCATAAAACCGATCACCGCGTCAACTGCTTCCAGCGCGCTCGCGTTTTTCGATCGCGCGTCCACATAGACCGCGCGCAGTTTTTCGATTTGTCCGGCGGGGAAAACGTGCGCGCAACTGGAAACGATGTCGTACTTTTGCTCGCCCGTCGCCAGCCGATCCAACCGCGCCATCATTTCTTTCGACCACGCGAATCGCGCGTCGAGATCCGATTCGAGCGCGAGCGGTTGAACGCCGCGCAAAACCTGGGATGCTCCTGCTACGCCCAGCACGCGCGCGAGATGCGCGCCGAACAACTGGCTCCAATCGTGCAAGACGAATTGCACTTCGATCTCAGACCAATCGGATTGTTCCCAGCCGGGATAGACCTCGCGCGCAAACTCGTCGGAGATCAGTCCCAACTCTGCAGTTGCGCCGTAAAGTTTGCGATGGGTCGCGCGCAATTCTTCGAGGGGACCGCGGTGGACGAGCGAGAACACTTGTAACGGCGGCAACACGCGCGTTTTGATCGTGCCGGTTTCAACGGGACGATAGACCGGAAAACCGATCTCGGCGTCCAAGCCATCTTTGACGCTGGTGACGAATTGGATGATGCAGAACGGCGCGCCCGCGATGTCCGCGCGCGGAATTTGGCGCGCTAGATCGCCGAAGAGCGCGGGCAAGTCCGCGCGACTCTTGGGGTTGACGCGCATCGTCGCGGCGAGTGTCTCTGGAATTTTTTTGTACTCGATTCCGATTTCGGATAACGACACTGTCACTCCTCCATTTTTACGTCAGTTGAATTTGTTCCAGCGTTTCGTAGAACCACGCTTCGGCAATCGCGCGTTTGGCGCGAATGTCGTCGGCGTTCGTGACGAAGAAGAGCGCTTCCAGTTTCCAAACGACATCAGCGGGAAAGTAGTGGCGCGTATAGCGCGTGTGAAAGTTGTAACGCGTCGGATCGTACCGCATCCGCAACACCTCGACGAGCGGGCGCAAGGTGTAGCCGTTGTAGAACGCCAGCGCTTCCAACGCGTTGCCGCGCTGTAATTCTTTCAGCGTGAGAATCTGGTACATCTCAAACATCACGCGCAGCGCGGCGATGCGATCGCGCAAGCGCGCGTTCCACGCGTCCTGATCGAGCGGCGGAACTTGCGCGACGTTCGCCTTGTCGAAATAAAAAATCGCGTCGCCGTGAATTTCGCGCGTGAGCAATTTCTCTGGCGCGCTGTGCTGAATCACGGCGGTGTCAATCAGCAAGTACGGGCTGGCGTTTTTCAAACGATAAAACCATTGATAGATGCCAGCCCAAGGGAGTTGCGGCGTTTTGTACTTGAGATCAATCGGCGAGAGCGTTGCGAGCGCGCGTTCGATCACCGCAAAAGTATCGTCCACGCGCGCGTCGTCCACGTCGAACTGTACGTCAATGTCCGACCATTCGTCCAAGCGATTGAACGCTGCCGCGCCACCCTCCCACATCGCGTACACATAGTCGAGCGGTTCGAGCGCGGTTTTGAGCGCGGCAAGGATCGGCGCGCGCGTCAGCAGTGGTTGTTGCGATGTCATTTGATTTGACTCTACTTGCGCGCCGACGCGACAGCGGCGCGAATCTGTTCGAAATGACTGCGCGTGTGAGCGGCGATCTGCAACAGATTGTAGCCGAGTTGCCACATCGTATCTTTGCGCGCGCTCACCTCCGGCGGCAACGCGGCGATCATCTTGACTGTTTCGATCTCATTGCGCTGGAGTTCTTCCAGCAACGCCGGCGCGGTTTGGAATGTTTGCGCGATGGCATCCACGCGCGCCGGAACAGTTGTCGGATTGGCGAGATTATCGGACAGCCGTTCCGAGTCCTCAATCAAGTCCGCAACCCAGAAATGATTTTCGCGCTCGACGATGATCAGGTGCGCGAGGACTTGCTTGGCGTTCCACTCGTTGGGCGCGGGCGCGTGATCCGCTTCGATTTCCGACACGCCGTCGAAACACGCGACCAGCTCCGCATCCGCCGCGGCGTACATTTTTTCGAGCGCGGTCACCAACTCGGCGCACGTCGCAGGCACGGTTGGAAAATCGCGCGCGGAAAGTTCCATCGTCACTTTTTTCTTTTCAGCGCCGCGATAGAAGACGACTTGCACCTTGTCGCCGGCGCGACGTTCGCGCAAGGGCGTCAGGAGCGATGGGAAATTGCTAACGCGTTTTCCGGCAAGCCCAACGATCACGTCGTTCTTTTGCAAGCCCGCCGCCTGCGCGCCCTTGCCTTCGACGACGCCATCCAGACAAATTCCTTCTTTGATCGGCGCGCCCAATTCGGCGATTTTCTCCGGCGTAAGCGGAGCGGCGTTGATGCCGAGCATCGGGCGGCGCACCAGACGCAAGTCTTGACCAGTCTCAAGCAGGTGCTGCAAATTTTCCAGTCCGACTTGCCACCCGCGCGCGATCGGTTTGGCGGCGGCGTCCCAGGTTTTTCCGGCGCCGAGTCCGGAGTGTGTGAGCGCGATCGTCGTGCGATCACCTTTTGCCGCGAGTGTAACTTGGACGCGCGTCGCGGCTGGCTCGCCGCGCCCGTGCCAAGTGAATGCGATCTTTTTCTCCGGCATCAGGGTTGTAAATTCGCCCGCCGCGTAATAGCCGGTGCTCCACCACGCGTACACGCGACCGTCTTTGCGCGTGTCGGCTTGCGCGGCGTCGCAGAGCCAGCGGCGCAGCATCGTCGCGTTGGTGAACGCGCGGTAGACTTGCGTGAGCGGCGCGTTCACGGTTTGCGCGAATTTGATCGCGCGAGTTTTGATTGTCATTTTTCCTCCTTAATCTTTCGCAAATGAAAAGTGCATTTGCGTTATCACCCATTTGTCGTTTCGTTTTTCAAGCACACCGGTCCAGCGCGCGTTATCCCACCCGACGCGCTTGCCGTTCACCTCGCCGTGATCGTCCAAGTAGCACGCGTACCAGGCGACGGTGCCGGACTCGGAAAACTGAAGTCGCAGATCGCGGATCGCAAAATCGGTGGCTTGGAACGCGTCGCTCATCCACGCGCGTTCGGCGAGCTCGCGGAACGCGTCAAAGCCGGCGATCGTGCTTTTGGAATCGGGATGGAAGATGAAGAAATTTTCGTCGTGCGCCATAATTTCAAAGAGGCGCGTTTTGTTTTTCGTCAACGCCCAGCCAATCGCGTCGTTGATGATTTGCTCGACGATGGCTTGATCGATCTGATGAATGTTGGAATCCATTTTCGCTCCTGTACCGTTGGCAAAACACGCCTTCGCGTTTGATTATCCGATGACAATCAACTCGTGAATTTTCCACACGGGCTTCCAGACGCCATCTTCTAAATTGGAGAGTATCACGACGTTGATATCCTGTTCCGGAAAATAGCGCACCGCGCCGCTGACTCCCGCGTTGATGCCCTCTTTTTGACAACACACGATTTTTCCCGATGAATCCACGTAGAACCACAAGCCATAGCCATACATCTTGACCCAGCCATTCATCGCGCGATAGTGCGCCTGCGGCGTAAAAAACGCCTGGGTCAGTTTGGGTGAAAGGAGTTGTCCGGTCTTGACCGCCCGGAGAAAACGATCGAGATCGCGCGCGGTGACGTGCGCGCCGCTGTCCGGCGAGCCGATGGGTGGAAAGGAATAGATATTCTTTTTCCAACCGATCACATGTTCATTCTCATCGTAAAGCGGATCGCATCCTTCGGCGGCATTTTCGTTCACGCGATCCAAGCGCAAGAAATCCGAATGGGTCATACCGGCGCGCGCGAAAATATTCTGACGCACATAGTCGCGAAAATTCATCCCGCTGATTTTTTCGATCACCAATCCCAGCAGGACAAAACTGCAATTGCAGTAGCGGCAGCCCTGTCCCGGCGGAAAATTCGCTGGCTTGTGAATAAACTGCGGCAGAAAATCGGCGGTCGTCGTGACCGCATAGTTCGGCTTGGTCTTCCACACGTCTTCGTAACTCTCACCGTTTTCCTCTTCGGCGTCGTCGCCGATGCCAGAGGTGTGCGTCAAGAGATGATAGACATTCACCTCTTTGGAAATTGTCGTGTCTGGGAGCGCGAGAAAATCAACGACGCGCGTCTCGAAACCGAGCAACCCCCGATCGATCAACTGCAATGTGGCGACGGAAGTGAACAACTTTGTGATCGACGCGGTGTCGAAGCGCGTCTCCAGTGTGTTCTTGATTTTCCAGGAACGACTGGCGTGGCCAAACGCCCCGGCGTACAGTTGCGCGTCCCCCTGCGTGACGAGCACAACACCCGAAAACTTGTCCTGGGTTTCCAATTCTTGAAAATAACGATCCAGTGTGGCTGTAAAATTCATCTCGACTCTTTCTCTCTCAACATTTTCCGCATCGGTTGATATTTGAACCCGGTGCCTTGAAAACTCTTGCCGGTTCGTACGCCGGTGGATCGTTTGTATCCCAATGCGGCGTAGAACGGAATCGCGTAGAGCGTTGCCAGCAATCGAATCGCGGTCGCGCCCCGGCGCAGACACCCGCGCTCAAAGCGCTCAACCAACTTTCGCCCGATGCCCTGCCGCTGATAACTTTTCTTCACAAACAAACTTTGCAGTACGATTCTTTGTTTGTCTTTTCTGCCACCCCGTAACACGCTGACGATCTCGCCGTCATCCTCGGCGACGAGTATCACGGGCGCGCGCAGTGCCTGAGCGATGGCGTCGCGATGCGCGTGCTGTCGTGACCGCGCATAGTGAAAAGGTCCCAAAAGTTTCGCGCGCTTTTTGGGCGACGCGTAGGATAGATTGAACTCGCTGTATGTATCAGCGATGAGCACCCCGACGCGGGGCGCATCGGCTTTTCGATAATGACGGATGGTGATCATTTATTCAATCTCTGAGCGCAAGATCGCGCAGTGGCTTGTCTGACAATCAACTCTTTCGGCGCGCAACCAATCGGACGAACATGATTTGCGCCAAGTGTTTTTCTACACCAGCGACATCCGCAAAACCAGTTCGCCGTCCTCGATCTTGCCGGTCGAAACAAACCCTTGCTTCACGTAGAATTCTTCCGGGCTACCTTCACCTTGTCCGCAACTTACCAAAAGTTCTGTCGCGTTCGGACGCGTTTTGACGTACTCGACCAAGCATTGAATCGCCTGGCGACCGTAGCCGCGTCCGTGAAACGGCTCGGCGATCATCAGACGCCACAGAAAATATTCCGGCTTGTCGGGATCGTCCACGATCATCATAAAGCCGACCGGCGCTTTTCCGGCATAGATTGCGCGAAACCAGGCGTATTTGTTGAAATGCGCTTGCGCCAACGAGATCGCGTTCGGCGCGACGAAATATTTTTTCGGTTCGGTGAGTGTATCACTGAGCAAGCAAATTCTAAACACCGTGTCGGCAGTAATCTCGCGCAGTGTAACCTGATCGTACGGTCCTAGTTGCTGGTGCAGAATGGGTTGCAATTTGCGGACTGCCGCCACGGCGGCTTGCCCGCTCGCGCCGCGATCCTGCGCGGTTTTGACGATGAAATCGCAAGTGGATTCCCACCAATGCGTGTCTACCGTCGCGTCCGTCACTTCGGCGATCAATTGTCCGAGAAAGTAGCGGATGCGACGACTGGGTCCCGCCGGCAACTGTGGCGCCAAGACGTCTACGCTCTGTGCGAGATCGGTCAGCGCGGTTTTGAGTTCTGCCGGAAGATCGGCATTTTCGATTTTGGTGGCGAGTTCTGGTTCCATTATAGTATTCCTCTACAAAAACTATCACAACCGCGAGGATTTTTTGGACACAGATGAACACAGACAAACACAGATAAAGAAAAAATCAGTGTTCTTCAGTGTTGGTCAGTGTCCAATGAGTTTGGTTGCGGCTTTGCCGCGTTATGCTGTCTCTCCGTTAATTATTTTCTTCATCACTTTTCTGAGCCGCGCGGTTTGGGAAGAGGTCATTTCTTTCTCGCGACTTGCAAGCACGACGAGAAATTCTTTGCGATTGCCATCGTCTATCGCGCGGAGCATACTCTCTGCGTGAGTCGGCACATCGCGCGGAATACATTTGCGTATTTGAGCAAGCAGAATCGGGAAAAGTTTCTTGCGATAGCGTTTGTCCTGTGCCGCCACGTGCGCGAGTGTTTTCACACCCCACACGACCGAAATCACCGTGCCGTGTTCCATCGCCGCAATCACATCGTCAATCTGCGCCCAGATTTCCTTGGCGCGCAAATCGGCAATCGTCGCGAGCGCAATCAGCGCGCCCCACACCATCCGATTGTCTTTGCTTTTCAGCAAAGCAAGCAACTCGTATGCATAATCCGCGATCAATTCGGGAGCAAGATAGCCGATCTCGTACAACACCTTGAGGCAATCACTGCGCACACTCTTGTTCTGGTGACCCAGGTTCTCGGCAATTTCTTGAATCCCTTTGCGATTTTTCGTTTTCATCAACGTGCGCGCAAGTTCCTGGTTGGGAACTTCATCCCGGCGATTTTGGAAGTACGCGATTTTGTCTAAGGCTGACATTGAATTTCCTCCCGGAAATCATCTACCCGCGATCACTTTTGTCGAACGCTTGTTGAAGTGTATTCATTTTCATTCTCTCACCCAGGGTTCGGACAGATCGAATTCGTTGCCCATCACCGACGCGTACAACGCGTTCGCCTCCGGCGAGTATCCGCCGACGAACGCGACGAGCGCGCCCATTCGTTTGAGTCGGCGCAGACCTTCGGTCATCACGGCTTTGCCCAAGCCGCGTCGTTGATGCGCGGGCACGGTTGCGACCGGCTCAAAGTGCGCGCTGCGCGTCACATCGTCGAACCAGATCGTCGTGAACGATGCGATCTCGCCCGATGACGCCACCGCGATGAGATCGAGATCGCGGCGATACAATGGCGCGGTCTGAATGTTGCGATACCAGGTCGGATCGCGCCGGTTGTCAACCGCGATTTTGATGTCGCCGTTGTGAAAACCCAATCCCGACGCGTAGCAGCGTTCCAGCAATTCCAGTCCGTCGCCGAGCGCGCGAATCGTGTAGCCGGACGCGAGTGGCGCGTCCGGAATCGGGGCGTCGAGCGCGCGCCGCCACTGATGTTCTGCTTCACCGCGTTTGACGTAGCCGCGCCGTGACAAAATCGCGTGACGCAGATCGTCGCGCGAATCCGTCCACACACACAACACGCGTTTGCCGTCGGCGCGCGTGCGCGTCAGGCGTTCTTCGGCAACGCCGATCATTTCCGCTTCGAGTTCCGGCGCGCGAAAACCGGGATGCGTTTGGAGAAACGCGTGACCAGATTCTTCGCGATTCAACACCGCCGCGATTTGTCCGTCCGTTGTTTCCCAGATGAACACGTCGCGATCCAATTTTCCATCTCCCAGGTTTGCGACGCCGTGCCAGCGCCAATAGTCGAGCCGCGCGACGTGCCAACTCCATTCGCGCCGCCCGTTGAGCAAAAATATTGCGCGCAAAAATTCGCGGATGCGCCACCAATCGTCTTCGGTTTGATAGAGTCGCATTGTCAGTTTCATTGTTGTGCCCCACTTAAAAATAAAAATGGAACGAACGTCTTCGTTCATTCGATCAGATTATCGCATCAAGCCGAAAAGGTTTATCGGCAAATCCAAATTTCATCAATCGCCCAACCGTCCGCCAATTTCACAAAATCAATGTTCACGTGATTCCAGCCTGGCGCGTGACCGCCAAGCGTGTATTGTGTCGCATCGGGCGGGAAAATTTCGTCGGCGCACAATCTGGGTAACGCAGTTCGTTTATGATTCGCGTCGAGCGCGCGAATCGCGGTGAGGCGATATTCGCGATGCGTGGGCAGATTGGGCGAGACGCGTTCTTCCGCATACTGCCGCGCACACGCGTCGCACAGCGCATCCTCCTCGCCGCGATCAATCCGCGCCGCGATGAACGCGATGGCGAGACGCAAATTCGCAAAAGTGGGCGCGGTCGGATTCGATGGCAGCGTAATTTTTTTTTGGATCAGCATTTTTCTTTTTCTGGGTTTGGAGTCATTGGGTTTCCAATTTCATCGGCTTGTTGAAAAAAGTGTGTCGCTTGTACTCGCGATAACCGACGCTCGCGTACAGATTCAGCGCGCCGTGCGAATTTTGCGTGTCTACGCCGAGCGCGGTTTCCGTCATTCCCATCTGCCGGAACATTTCAATACTTGATGTGAGCAATGCGCGCGCCAAACCGCGCCGCCGCCACGGTCGCCGGACAAAAATATCTTGCGTGTATCCGCGCTTGCGATGGTACTGCGCGTTCTGTTCGCGGTCAACGCGGTTCAGTACCATCCCGGCAACTTGATCGCCGTCCCACGCGACTTGCCAAAGTTCCGGCGCGAATAGACGCTCCGATCGCCACCGCTGAAAATCTTGTTCCGTCGCCGGGCGATAGCCCCAGTGATCGCGTCGCGCTTCTTGTTGCGCGTCCCAGATCGCGCGGATGTGCTCCGCTTGCGCCGGGCGGACTTGCAAACCCTCCGGCATCGGCGCGTTGGGCAGAGGCGCGTCCATCGCGCGGGTCATCACAACATAGTGGCGCACCGGAGTATAGCCCGCCTGCGCGAACAACGCAAGCGCGCCGTACTCCTGATCGGATGCCCACGCGCGAAAGTTTTTTTCTGGCGCGGTATGCTCGCGCGCGATTTCGCGCAGATGGTTTTCGTCGTAACGTAACATCGCCGCGCCCAAACCTTTGCGCCGCCAATCGGGGCGGATGAAACCGAGCGAGATGTACAGACGCGCCGCGTCTTCGTCCGCCCACCACACGCGGCTGAACGCGATGGCTTCGCCGTTCACCTCGGCGAAGAGCATCTCGCGCGCCGGATCGCAATTCGTCAGATGCGCGAAGACGAACGCGATTTCTTCGACCGTGTTGATGTAATCGAGATGATCGGCGACGTTGCACGCGTCAAGAAGCGCGACCATCGCGGGATAATCGGCTGGACCGCGAAAGCGGCGAAAGGTCAAGCCGGGAAGCGCGGGAGCATCGCGTACCGGGATGAGTGCGGACATTTTTACGCCGATTATTTTTTGCGCGAAATGGCGATAGACACGAGACCCAGGATGCCCAAACCGACCGCGCCCGCAGTGGAATAATTTCCGCCGCCGAACAAGAACATTGCCACCGCGATTGCGATCAAGATCAAGCCGACGATAAAACGTGATGTGTTCAATTCGAACTCTCCGCAATATTTCTTTGAGTGTTGCGCCTATCCTGCCAGAGGACGAACGACGCGTCCAGTCTGTTCGTAGGTCTCGAATACCGGAACGTGGCGCTCGATCATTTTCGTCAGCGACTCGGGTTCGTAGCGGGCGACCCAGTTGATCTTCCAGAGCAAGCGACCGATCTGGAACGGCTCGATGCGCTCATCCGGCAAAGCCAGGTGGGCTTTGTATCCGCGCCGAAACGCCGCCAGCAATTCCGCATAGCGCGCCTCATTCGTCGCCTCTAAAAGATCGAGCATCGCCATCGCGATATCGTGCGCGCGAAATCCCCAAACCGTGTCTTCAAAATCGAACGGGTATAATTTGCCTCGATAGTATTTGATGTTATCGTGCCACAAGTCACAATGAATGACGCGCAGATCGGAACGATCAATCGCCGCGTACGCCGATTCGACGTGCCGGTGCATTCGCTCCAGCAGATCGCGCGAGCGCGCAGGCAGCGCGTCCGCCGATGCTCCATCGCCGATGATCACATTTTCTTCGTCGCGCGATAGCCAATGCTCGAATCGTCGCGTCGTGAATCCGACAGGCGGCTTCCACATTGCGCCATGCTGATGCAGTTCGGCAAAGAGCGCGCCCATCTTCTCCAAGTTGCGCTCCGTGAGATAGCGTCCCAGCAATCGACCTGGGATCCAACTCATCAGCGTCGCGTTCCAGGTCTTGGGAATGTCCGGCAGACTGATCGGCAAGACATACTCACCCGATTTTGCCGGTATGATGCGCGGCACGGGAATCGTCGTGTCGCGGCGCAACGCGTCCAGCCACATCGTCTCTGATCGCAGATCGTCGAATGTGCGCCAGCCGGGCGCGGCGAGCCGGAGCATCAATCGTTCTCCGGAGGTTGTGGTCATCTGATAGTGAAGATTGGTATTGAAACAGAAATAGGCAACTTGTGAAACCGAGAGATCGTACTGCGTCAGCGCGGCAACTGCTAGACCGCGCAGTCGGCGAAGTTTTCCGGTGTTCGATAGATCGCTGTACGATTTCACACTTGCACCGTCTTCCATTTGCCGGTTCGGAATCTCAGCGCGACCAACACCGCGCGGACAAACCAATCGCTGAACCAGGCGATCCACATTCCAAACAAACCCAGCCCCAACAGAATGCCGAGCAAATAAGCGAGGACGACGCGCACGAGCCAGATTCCGGCAAACGTGATGACGAGTGTCGCGCGCGTGTCGCCGGCGCCGCGCAACGCGCTCGCATATACCATACTGATCGCCAGAAAGGGTTGGCTGAATGCCATAACGATCAAGCACATTTCCGCGGGTGCCCACACATCCGGATCGGTCGTGAACAACCGGACGAGCGGCTCACGCCAGATCACAAAGGCGATGCCCATCACGATCATCCAGAGCGTTCCGTTTTTCAGCGCCTCTTGCGCGCTCCGCTCTGCGCGTTCGGGATTTTTCGCGCCGAGACTTTGACCGACCAGGGTTGTCGCGGCGACGCCGAACGCAAACGCCGGCATAATCGAAAAACTGTTCACCGTGAACGCGACTTGCTGCGCCGCGTAATTGTGCGTGCCAAGCGAAACTGCCATCGTCGCGAACACGAGGAATCCGGCTTGGAAGACGACTTGTTCCATCGCGCCCGGCAAGCCGATATTCAGAATCCGCTTGATCACATCGCGATGAAAACCCCAGCCGCCGTGGAGCGACAACGGCAGAATCTTGGTGCGTTTGAACAGCACGTACAAAATCAGGACCGCGCCGATCGCGCGCGAGATTGTGATCGCGGCGGCGGAACCGAGCGGTCCTAGACGCGGGAAACCGAAATTGCCAAAGATGAACAAGTAGGCGACGACGATGTTGATGACATTGATGAACCCCGTAATGAGCATCGGCGTAAACGTATCGCCCGCGCCGCGCAAGGTGCCGCTGCCGATGAACATGATGCCCATCACGAACGCGAACACCGAAACGAAACGGAGAAAGTCACTCGCAATCGCGTTCACGCTTTCGGTTGCGCCCATCACGCGCACGATCGGATCCGCGGTGAACCAAGTGAGGATGCCGATGAATACGGAGAGCACGATCACGAGCGTCAGCGATTGCTTGGCGATCCGCTCTGCCTCGTGCTTGTCACCCGCGCCGATCGCGCGCGCGACGAGCGCGGTGTTGCCGACCGCCAGCCCCATAAACGCGACCTGCAAGAAGAAAGTCAACTGAAAGCCCAAGCCGATCCCGGCAATCGCGTCTTTGCCGAGTTGCCCGATGAAGATCATATCGAACACTCCCAGCATCGTCTGCAAAATATTTTCGACGAGCGAGGGTCCCGCCAGGCGCAACAATTGCCGATTCAAACTGAGTGGCGTATCTGAAGCGAGGGCTTCGCGCCGCGCATTGAGACGCGTGAACACGCGGTCAAGGATCATTCAGTTTTCTCCATGCTGACGTTTTCTACCACACGCCCGGCACCAACCGATAACGCACGCGCGCGGCGTACTCTTTGTATCCAGCAAGTTGATCCTGCAACAATTTGTCTTCCAGTGCGGTTCGCAAAATCATCAACGGCGGAACGAAGATCATCGGGATCAACGCCCACCATGATCCCAGCAGGAACGGCGTTGCGAGCGAGTACACAATCGCAGCGACGTACCCTGGGTGTCGGACAAAGCGGTACGGTCCGCCGGTCTGAACGGCGTGATCTTTTTGAATGCGAACCGTCGTCGTGAAGAACCGGTTCGAGTACGTTGCCCAGAGAATCAACACCCATCCGAGCGCGAACACAATCGCCCCGGCGATGTGAAGCGCGAGCGGCATCATGGGCGACCAATCGAATCGAACGTGCAGCGCGGCGACGATCCAGGATGCAATCGGCAGAAAGCCGACTGCAAAACTCGTAATGATCTGATCCCACAGCGGCGCGCCCTTTTCGCGCAAACCTTTGGAGCGTTCGGCGAGGAGCGCGGGATTCGTCGGCAGGAGCAGAAGCACTTGCATCGTAGCGGCGATGACAAAGATGACGACCATCACCCAGCCCCACACCCAGTCCCACCGCCCGGCGGTGAGCATCAAGAGCGCGGCGATAAAGATCGCGCCGAAGATTCCTTTGACGATGATCGCGATGATGCCGCGTTTGACTTCGGATGACATTTCGTGCTGGCTCGGAACATTCGCGTTCATTTTGCTTCCTTTGCAAACTGCATTTGCGTATGCAACGGCGGGCACTCGCTTCGCAGAATCGAGTAGAGAGCCAGGTCTTGATATTGTCCGTGGTGGAACAACGCCTTACGCAAGATGCCTTCGAACGTAAATCCGCATTTCTCCAGCACGCGGCGCGAACCAACGTTGTTGTGAGAAATCATCGCTTGAATGCGATCCACCTGCTTGGTCTCAAACAGGAATGGAACGAAGAGCGCGACTGCCTCGCTCGTAAAACCCTTGCCCCAGTTTTCCGGCTGATAGATGCGATAGCCGATCTCGAACGCGTTGAGCACGGGCGATGCTTTAAAGTAATTCACTTGCCCAAGAATGTCGCCTTGATGATCGGTGATGAGCAGTGAGCCGTGATCCTCTGCCCACCAGCCACTCTCGTTAAAGCGCTTTTTGTCCAGAAATTCGGAAATCATGTGCAGGGGCCAGTACTCGCCCATATTCTGAATGACTGCGCGCAGTTCGTATAACTTGGGCAAATCGGCTTCACGCACCGTGCGTAGGATGATTCTCTTGCCGGTGAGCATCGTATTCTCCTTTCGATTCACGCGTGATTGTTGAGATACTTTTCCACTTGCTCGATGTCCACTTGCCAGGCGATTTCTGAAAGGTACGGTTTGAACCCCATTTCGGAATTGATCTTCAACATCGCCGCGTTCGAATCGGCGTTGCCAGTGCGGACGAATTTGATCTCCGGATGTTCGCGCAGCACCTTGTCCAACAGCGCGGCTTTGAGCCAGCGCCCCAAACCGCGATTGCGGTACTCGGGAAAGACGCCGGTACCCCATTGTTCCAGAATCTCAGCGCGATTCGGATTCCAAACGAGTTCGGTATAACCGGCGAACTTGCCGGTCGCTTTTGCGCGGGCATAGGCCGTCCAACGACTCGATCCGCGCACGAACATCGAGTGTTCATACTCCCGAATCTGTTCTGCCGTAACCTGGAAATCTTCCATTTCGAGATTCTCGCGCGGCGCGGTGTTCATCACGCGAAGCAACGCGGCAATCGCCTCGATGTCTGCTTCGGGATATGGTCCTGTCCAAAAGCCCATCTCGAAATCGCTAGCGCGTTCCTGCGCGCGCGCGATCCATTGCTGCATCAACGCGCGATTCAACTCGGCGATCCTGAGTTGATTGGTGTGCCCCACCAGCCCTTTGCGCGCGCCGACACGTTCCAAAAATGCTGTGCCCGCTGGAATCCGTTCGTTCGTCTCGGCGATGAGCAACCGCCGGTTGGCGCGCCGCGTCGCGTCCGCGATCAACGGGAGCAACTGGCGCGCTAGGCCTTGCCGCCGAAATTCCGGCAGCACCTGGATTCTGAATTCGATCAGATGTTTGTTGTCTTGCGCGTCGCGCCAAAAAGTGTCGCCGCGCGCGACGATTTCGGATCCGTCCACGCGCCAAACACTCCACGCGGAAGAGTGTACAAAGGAAGGCATACTGCGCCACTCTTTGATCACTTCGTCGAGCGTGATCGGCGGATCCTCCGGCAGCGATTCCGCGCGCAGACGATTGGCGAGCGCGAGCATCGCCGCGTATTCGAATTCGCTGGCGTTTCGATAATCGAACGGTTTGATTTGCAGATCAGAGTGTGTCATTGTAAGTTCCTCTCAGCCGATTCGTTTCGCCATCGTCGCGCTGACGATGTGGTATCCCGTTTTCTCGTACAATTTCCAGGCGCGCGCGTTGTGTCCAAAAACGAACAGGCGCATTTCGTTCAGCCCGGCGGCGCGCGCGTTTTCTTCGAACAAACGCAGCGCTTGGCTCGCGTACCCGCGCCGACGGTACGTTTCAAAGATGCCGATAAAGTACAGATTCGCGACGCGGATGCCACTCAACTCGCGCACGCCCCACCAGAGATAGCCGACTTGCGCGTTCAGCGCGTCGTCAAAAATCGAAAAGATGAATTGATCCGGCGACGCGAGACGATTCGTCAACACGAGCGCGGTTTGTTGATGTGCGACTGTCTCCGCCAAATCAGGACGCGCGTTTCCGGCGCGCACCATCGCGTCGGCGTAATCACGAATGTTGTAATCGTAAAAAGCGTCGTACTGGTCTTTGGTCAGGGGAAGCAATTGGAGCATTTTCCATTCCATTAAGCATTCGCCAACAGCGCGATAAACAGGAAAAGGTCTGACGCCGCGTGAATCAACACCGCGCTCCAGATGCTGTCCGTTTTCATCATCAGGTAACCGCATGCCAATCCTAGTGTCAAGGTGTTGGCAACCATAAATGGAAGCGCAATTGGCGTGAGGTACACTGCGCCACTGTGCATCAGCGCAAAAATGATCGATGTCACCAAAACCGCGCCGCCGACGCCGAGCACAGGTTCGAAGCGTTTCAAAAAGATGCCGCGCAACCAGAGTTCTTCCATAAAACCATTCGCCAATGAAAAGACGATGCCCCAAATCACCGCCGCGACGAGTTTGTCGAGACTGGTGTAGCGCATCGCAAAGAACAAGAACGCCGACGCCGCAAAGTTGAAGAAAACGAGCGCGCCGATCGACAAGCCCCATTTCAAATTGCCGCGCTTTAAATAAATCGAGCCGAGGTCTGCGCCCGATAGTTTGGTTAGCGCGATGATCGGCACAACGATCATCAACATTTCGTACACTTTGTTGACGGCTTGAAACTGCGAAGTGCCGTTCGCCGCCACGTTGAACCAACCCAGGATCGTCAAGTTCCAGCCACCAATGAGCGATGTCACCATCACCGCGAACGCGGCGATGAAAAATGCAAACGCGATTTGCCAGTACCGATTCAAGCGCGCATCACGCTTGAACCACACCGCGGTGATCAAGAAAGCGGCGCCCAGTACTCCCTGGTAGTTCAAATTGCGGTTCGTGGCAAAGAGGTCGAAATAATTACAGCCGAACACAAAGATCGCCAGACCACACATCAGGAACGCGACGAACCAAGCGAGACGTTGTGCCCCGCTTGCTGGTGTGGTAATTTCTCTTCGACCGAGACTTGCAACTTGAGCAGACATTTTCCCTCCTATAACCGCTCCGACCCTGCTGGATCATTTTTGATTTCCGCTTGTTCTACTTTGAGACACACATCAATCGCCGCCAACAATTCATCCGGCGCATCGCATTTGCAGACAAACGCGTTCGCGCCAGCGGCAAGCGCCTGCTCGCGCGTTTCCGGGCGGCTGCTCAGGACGATCACGCGCAGCGCGCGGCACTCGTGACGCAACGCCGCGATCAGTTCGGCAATCGTCATGCCCGGCAATTCCCAGTCCACGATCGCCAGATCGGGGCAAACCACCTTTGCCTGCGCGAGCAAATCGGCGGCGTCAATCACTTCGCCGATCGTTTTGAATCCCGGCTGTTGCTCCAGCGTGACGCGCAAGGCAAAGCGCACCTTGGGTTGATTGTCTGCGATGAGAATCCGCATCGTTCTTTTCTCTTTTCTGCGCGAGGGCTCGCCGCGCTGACACAAAATCCCGACCCAGTGTAAAACAAAAACTCCCCAAACGCATCGGGCGTTCGGGGAGTTTTCAGTACTAGCCGATTGGCTAGTCGTATTAACCTCTCAGGAGGGAGAGATTTCGATGTCAGTCTGGCGCCGGGGCAGGATGGCGTTCGGCGCGTTCGCGCGTTCGAGCCGTCTGCCGAGGTTCAGCAACAGGTATCCCAGGGAAGCCGATAAACCACGCGCCGCGTGAAACACGCCACCTTCGCGATAGGATTGCCCTTGTCGCAAGACGCGCTCGGCTTCCGTCTCACCGATATGTCTGTCAATGGAGGCTTCCACGAGACTGTGAATGTACGATTCGTTGGTTGGCTGAAACAAAGTTTCCTCCGCATCCGACGATTGCACGGAGCGTGCGCGCTTAACGCGCCGCGTGCGACCGGCGGGTCGAGTTCGTTTTGGGATCGAGCGCAACCAAGTGCGCGCCGACGTTGCCCAGCAAATGCCCCAACGAATGTAACAGATCGCGATGGAGCGGACCGGCGAATTTTTGGCGGCGCGGGCGGCTTGCCTGGATCAACTGTTCGATTTCGGCGTGCTGGATGCGCTCGAGACGTTCGCGTTCTTTGACTAACTCGGTTTCGTATTGATGAAACATCAGATCCTCCTCTCGTCAATCTGCCCGCACTTTACAACAAAACTCCCCAAAACGCATCGGGCGTCTGGGGGATTTTTGGCTATTAGCCGCTTGGATAGTACGCGCATCAGAGCGGTAACGCGTGTTACGAGGTTGCAACAGTTGACTGGTTGACCGATTGCCTAATTGACTATTCTCTGTTGCACTGCGCGCGCCACCGCCTCCGCGCGATTCGACGCGCCGAGTTTGGACAAGATGTTGCTGACGTGCGCCTTTGCCGTCGCGTGACTGACACTCAAGCGTTCGGCGATTTCGTTGTTGCTCAAGCCCTCGACCAGTAGCGCGAGCACTTCGCGCTCGCGCGGCGTCAGATCGTAGCCGGGGGCTGAGGGCGCGCGGGGCGGCTGAATCAACGCGTGCACCGCTTCCTGCGCCAGCGTCGCGCGTCCGGCGCGCGCGTCGCGAATCGCCGCGGCGAGATCATCGCCGGAAACATTCTTCAGCAGATAACTGATCGCTCCGGCTTGGAGCGCCTCTTGCACCTTATCGCGATCCTGAAAACTCGTCAGCGCGATGATGTGAATCTGGGGCGACTGCTTGCGAATCGCGCGCGTCGCCGCGACGCCATCCATCTCCGGCATCTGCAAATCCATCAGCACCACATCGGGCTGGAGACGCTCGCACAATTCCACCGCCTGGCGTCCGTCTTGCGCTTCGCCGATGACGTGAATATCGGGATCGTTCTTGAGAAAACTGATGATGCCGCGCCGCACCATCCCGTGATCGTCTGCGACGATCACTCGAATCGGATTGGAACTCATCGTGCGTCCTCCTGATTTTTCCACACGACTTGGACGCGCGTCCCTTGCCCGGGTTGACTCGCGATGTTCAACTCCGCGCCAATCGCCTGCGCGCGCTCGCGCATATTCCGCAACCCAAAATGATCGGAGGGAGTGTGCGCCGGATCAAAGCCGCGTCCGTCGTCGCTCACCGCGAGTTCGACGATCTGTTCATTGTCGCTCGCGCGACAATTCAGTTCGACCGTCGCGTTCGTCGCGCGCGCATGTTTGAGCACGTTGTTCAACGCTTCCTGCGCGATGCGATACAACGCGATGTGCGCTTCGGCAGGCAGTTTACAATCGCCGTCAATACGCGTGGTGACGCGCAAGCCCGTGCGACCCGCTGCCGCCTCGCCCAACTGCCGGAGCAGATTGCCCAGCATCGTTTCGACGAGCGCGGCGGGACGCAGTTCCAGCAACAGCGTCCGCATCTCGGCGAGCGCGCCGCGACTGAGTTGGCGCAACTCTTTCAACAGTTGCCGCCCCTCTGCCGGATCATTTTCCCACGACGCGGGCAACGCATCGGCAAGCAGACTCGCCGAGAACAAAGTCTGCGTGACCGCATCGTGCAAATCGCGCGCCAGCCGATTGCGTTCCTGCATCACCGCCAATTCTTGCGCGCGTTCGTACAAGCGCGCGTTCTCGATGGCTGCGCCGGTTTGATTCGCGATGGACTGCATCACCGCGAGATCGGTTTCGTCGAACGCGTTCACGCGATCGCTTTGCACATCCAGCACGCCGATCACTTGTTCTTTGACGACAATCGGGACGAGCAGCTCGGATCGTGTGACGCTTCCCTGCATCGCGACGTACCGCGCGTCCGTGCTGACATCCGGCACGATGAGCGGTTCGCCGCGCGCGGCGACCCAGCCCGAAAGTCCCTCGGTGCCGACCTTGAGTCGATCCGGCGCCGCGCCAAACTCAGGATGATCGCGCATCGCGCGCGCGCCCGCGCGATACACGACCGTGTCGTCTTCGATCAAGCCGATGCCGACGTGATAGTAATCGAACGCGTGTTGGAGTGACTGTGCGACCTGGGTGACGATCTGATTCACGTCCAAGAGCGCGGTCACGTTGCGCCCAATCTCGGCGATGATTTGGAATTGCTCGGCGCGGCGTTTTTCGGCGGCGAAGAGCGCTTGCAATTCTTGCTGCTGGCGTTCCAGTTCGCGCGTCTGTTGCTGCAAAGCCCACGTGCTTTCGTCCAAACGTTGTTCCAGCGCGCGCGTGCGCGCGCGAATATCGCGCACGCGCAGCCGGTAGCCCACCCACACGCCAAACGCGATCACTGCGGCGATCAAACCCTGCGCCCACCACGCGTCCCAAGGCGGCGGAATGACGCCGCCCTCGAACGCCGCGCCGGGCGCATTGCACGCGGTCGCGCTGAACAACGACGCCAGAATCGCTATGCGGTTGATTTTGCCAATCCGAAACACGGTTCCCTCGCGCAAAAAAAACGCGCCTGCGCTCATCGTGCGATCGTCCGCACGCGTAACGCAGGCGCACTATCGCATCCGTTGCGCTTGCTCATCGCGCGCCCAAAGTATAGTCCGAGATCATCATTCCGTCAAACTCATTTGGGCAACGCGCTCAACATCATTTGCATCCGTTGGCGATAGCTGCAAAACGCCGTGCGTCCCGCGTCGCTGAGTTGCAATTTGGTGTGCGGCTTGCGCCCCTGAAACTCTTTCTCCACGCGCACATAGCCCGCGCTTTCCAGTTTGCTGATATGCGCCGAGAGATTGCCCCAGGTCAAGCCGGTTTGACGCATCAGAAAAATAAAATCCGCCGCGCGCGTCGTGTAGAGATGCGCCATAATCATCAGCCGCGCCGGTTCGTGAATCAGCCGATCGATTTCACTGGGAGACATCGTTGACCTCCATCGGGTTACTCTATCGTTCATAATTCTTTGCGCGATAGAGCATTCTGGTTGCGATGATACTCCCGCCGCGTTGCGTGGTTATGACGCGCGTGTAGCAAACCGGAAACACGCGGTTGCAAACCTGAAACACGCGCCGCGTCAAATAAAAAGCGAGCCGAATTTCTTCGACTCGCCTTTTTGGATCGTGGGTAGAGATTCTAGCCCGATTGCGGTAACAGCGCGTTCGGATCGAGAATGAACAGCGCGCGATCCGCCACTTTGCCGATTGCCCAGACGTGCGCCAATTCCGACGTGCGCGGCTCGATGCTGGTGAGCGGCAAAGTCAGCACGTCGGAGACGGCGTCCACCGATAACGCCATCACGCGATCGTTCCCGCGCGCGATGACGAGCGCGGTATTCAATTCGCACGGTTTGGTCGGCAAGCCGCACTCTTTTCGCACGTCCACGACCGGAATATTTCTGCCGCGCAGATTGAACATCCCTTCGACCGAATCCGGCATCGGCGCGCGCGTTTGTGAAACGACCCGGATGATTTGGACGACGTTTGCCAAATTCAGCGCGTATTCGCGATCCGCCATCTTGAAAATCAACAGTTGCATTGTGCTCCCGTTTCCACTCATTGCGCCTTTCGATCCTTCGGACATTTTTCCTCCCGACCAGTCGTCTGAATTATACGACCATTCGGCGCGAGGGGAAATAGGATAATGCGACTAGTACCGACAGGTCAGCGCGTCGCGCGCACGCCGCCTTTCCCTGCCGCGCGTTTAACTTCGGCGAGGACGATTGTCTCTTCGATCATCGTCGTATCGCCCGGCGTTTCTTGGACGAGGATGCCGTGCGCCGCGCCCCACTGCACTGCCGTCGCGAGGTCTTTGCCTTTGAGCAACGCCGCCAGCACACCCGACGCGAACGAATCGCCGCCGCCGGTGCGATCCGCGATCGGAACATCTTCGCGCAACGGCGCTTGGTACATTTTGCCTTCGAGCGCGTCGTACAGCACCGCGCCCCAACTGACGATGTCCGCGTTCGTCGCGCCGCGCCACTGCGTTCCGATCAAACTCAAGTTCGGATAATCGCGCGCGACCTGTTTCACCGTCTCCTGGTATGCGCCGATCCATTCCTGGTACGGCGCGTCCGGATCGACTTTAGTTTCGTAGCCGAGCGCGTCGTTCAGGTCGCTGTCGTTGCCGACGAGAAAACCGAGGTGCGGCGCGATCTGCCGGTTGATTTCGCGCGCGCGGCTTTTGTTCGGCTCGACCTTGGAACGATAATTCAGATCGGCGGCGACAAACGTGCCGGACGCGTTCGCTTTTTGCACCGCCTGAATCGCAAGTCCCGCCGACGTTGGCGAGATCAGCGTGTAGATGCCGCCAGTAGAAAAGACGCGCACGCCCTCTTTGCCGAAGAGCGCGTCCCAGTCCACGTCGCCTTCGCGCAGTTCGCGCACCGGCGTATGCGCGCGATAGTACAGTGTGTCGGATGGAATTACGCCCTTGCCGATGAACGTGAAGTTGATGCCGTTCATCAACGTCCCCTTGCCGTCCGTCGAAAAACGCGAACCGTCATTCTTCGTGTTGAACCAGACGATCTTGCTTGTGTCTACGCCGGATTCGCGCAACTGATTGCGAATATTTTTGCCGATGTCGTCGTCCACGAGCGCGGTGACGATTGCCGCGCGCAAGCCGAACGTGAACGCGAGTCCGCACGCGACGTTCGTCTCGCCGCCGCCCTGAAAGACGCGCATCAAGCGCGCGCGTCCTGTCGGCAGATCGAACGGATCGAGTCGCAGCATCACTTCGCCGAGCGCGACGCTATCGTACTTGCACGCGTCGGCGGGCTTGATCTGTTTGTAGGTGATGATGTTTGCCATGTTTTACTCTGGGTTTCAAGTTTCAGGTTTCAGGTTGAACTTGTAACCTGAAACTTGAAACTCACTTCCCTTGCGCTTCCCGAATCATCGCGAGCACTTCTTTCGTCTTCGCGGTGATCGCGTCATAGTTCCCTGCTTCGAGCCACTCTTTCTTTATGAGATTCGAGCCGATGCCTGCCGCAGTAATCCCGGCTTTGAACCACGCGGTAATGCTTTCCTTTGTCGTCTCGACGCCGCCGGTTGGCATAAGGCGCGTCCACGGCGTCGGACCCAGGATCGCTTTGACAAATTTCGGACCACCGACCGAATCGCCGGGAAAAACTTTGACGATTTCGACGCCGAGTTCTTCTGCCTCCGAAATTTCGGACGCGGAGCCGCAGCCCGGTGAGTATGCGATCTTGCGCCGATTGCACAGCCGCGCGACTTCCGGGTTCAGAATCGGACCGACGACGAAATTCGCGCCACTCGCGATGTACAACGCGGCAGTCGGCGCGTCGACGATGGAACCAACGCCGAGGATGATTTTCGGATTTGCTTTCGCAAGATATGCCGACAGGTCTTTGAACACCCAGGGCGCGAAATCGCCGCGATTCGTAAATTCGAGGACGCGCGCGCCGCCTGCCGCGCACGCCTCCGCGATTTTTTTTGCAATTTCCAAATCGGGATTGTAAAACACCGGCACTAGTCCGATGTCAACGATTGCATTCAGTACTTCGAGTCGAGTAAAGCGAGCCATAGTCTCCTTTCAATTCAAAGGATGAAGGATGAGGGATGAAGGATGAATTTCTTTGTCATTTGTCATTTGTTCATTTGTCATTCTTCATCCTTCTGCCTTCATCCTTCATCCTTTATCTTGCGAGCCACCCGCCATCCACCGGCACAATCGCGCCTTGCAGATAGTTCGACGCGGCGGACGCGAGAAAGACGACGATGCCTTGCAAATCTTCCGGCGTACCCCAGCGACCGGCAGGAATGCGATCCAGAATCGCGGTATTGCGCGCGGCATCGGCGCGCAGCGCGGCGGTGTTATCCGTCGCCATATAACCGGGCGCGATCGCGTTGACGTTGATGTTGTGTTTCGCCCATTCGTTCGCGAGCGCGCGCGTCAGTCCGGCAATCGCGCTCTTCGACGAGGTGTACGACGGCACGATGATGCCCCCCTGGAATGACAGCATCGACGCGACGTTGATGATCTTGCCGCCGCCTTGCTTGACCATCACGCGCGCGGCGGCTTGCGAGAGAAAGAACGTCGCCTTCAAATTGATCTGCAGAACATCGTCCCAGTCCTTCTCGCTGAATTCAAGCGCGGGCGCGCGGCGAATGATCCCGGCATTGTTCACCAAAATATCGAGCCGCCCCAATTGCGCGACAATGTCGCCGACGATCTTGTTCAAGTCGTCCACTGAGGCGTCGCGCAAATTGCACTTGATCGCGCTGAACCGGCGACCAAGCGCGGCAATCGCTTTGCCGGTTTCCGCCACATCAGAAATATCGAGCGCGGCAATGTCCGCCCCGGCTTGCGCGAGCGCGACCGCGTACCCTTGTCCCAGCCCTTGTGCCGCGCCGGTCACGAGCGCGACTTTGCCGGTGAGTTTGAAATTATCGAGAATCATTGTTGCTCCTGTTTCAAGTTTCAGGTTTCAAGTTCAAGGCGCAAACCTGAAACATGAAACCTGAAACTCACTAGTGCCCAAGTGCTTTGAGCATCGGCACGGTTTTCGACACCCACGCGTACGCGGGATCGTCGGTCGTGCCTTGGACGCGCTGATTGCCGGCGAGGAACCAGAGATAGTACGTCGTGTGCCCTGGCGCGCTGACGACGGTGTGATAGCCGTTCGGCGCCATCAGGATCGTGTTGTCGCGCACGATGAAACCGGTATCCACTTCATCGTTGTAATAGCGCGTCATACCGAAACCGTCGGCGGGGCTAACCTTAAAGAAATACATTTCTTCGTGATACGCTTCGCGCGGCAGATCGTCTTTCTCGTGACGATGCGGCGGGAACGTGCTCCAATTGCCGGAGGGCGTGTACGTTTCGCCGACGATGAGGCGCTGCGCGGGCAAATCGGCTTGACTCGCGAGCGTGAGAATTTGGTGATAGTTGCGCGAAAAATTCGCCGCGCCCCACACGCCGGTCGCGACGCGTTCCGGCGGAATGATGTACGCGTCGGTCTTCAACTCGCTTGGCGCGCTGCACAGCGCGATTTCGACCGCGCCGCGCGCGCTGATCGCGAATTTCGATTGCGCCGGAATGTACACCGAGTGCGGCTTGCCGGAGAAAACGTTCGGACGCCCGCCGATGTTCTCGAACTTTTTATCGCCGACGACGAATGTTGCCTTGCCGCCGAGGACGACCGCGCAAATCTCGCGATTGCCGGTTGCGCCTTCGTACGCTTTGCCATCGGCAAGTACGAGCGAATTGAAATCGAGCAACTTGCACGGATTTGACGGCAAGGTGTTCAAACCCGGGTTGCGTGGAATTGAATCAAAGTACGTCATAAGAAAATCTCCTTTGTCTGTGTCATTGCGAGCCGCGCAGCGGCGAAGCAATCTCCATATTCCAATTTGGGGATTGCTTCGGCGCGCAAATCGCGCCTCGCAATGACACGAAAATTATTTTTCCGATACGATTGGATTGACAAGTTCGCCGATCTTTTCGATTTGCACGCGCACTCGATCACCGGGTTTCATAAACACCGGCGGTTTTTGCGATGCGCCGGTGCCGCTCGGCGTGCCGGTCGAGATGATGTCGCCCGGTTCGAGCGTGATTGCCTGCGTGATGCACTCGATCAAAAACGGGATCGAGAAAATCAATTGCCGCGTGTTCGCGCGCTGCATCTCTTGTCCGTTCAGCGTGAGCGACAATTCGAGAACGCCGGGATCGGGAATTTCATCTTTCGTCACGAGCGCGGGTCCCATCGGGCCAAACGTATCGAACGATTTGCCAAGCGTCCACTGCGACGTGCGATTCTGATAATCGCGCGCGGTCACGTCGTTGAAAATCGTATACCCCGCGACGAAATCGAGCGCGTGCGCCTGGTCAACGTATTTCGCGCGCTTGCCGATGATGACTGCGAGTTCGCCTTCATAGTCCACTTTTTCGCTGGCGCGCGGAATGACGATGGGTTTCCCCGGCGCGATGACGACGTTGTTGAACTTGGCGAAAATATCCGGATGCGCCGGGGGCGTCGCGCCGGTATGCCCGTGATAATTATGCCCGACGCAAATGATTTTGCCGGGACGCGGCACCGGCGCAAGCAAAGCGATCTCGGCTTGCGAAATCAACGCGCGCGCGTCTGCCGCCGCAATCGCGCGCTGCGCCGCCGCGAGCGCAGGATCACCGGCTTGCAAAAAGCGAATAATGTCGGCGGGGAGATCGGGTTGCGCGCGATTCAGATCGAGAATGTAGTTTTGCGCGTCGCGCGCGATCAACGCGCCGAGTCGTGTTTCGTTCCGATGAAGCATTGTCACAAGTTTCATAAGGTTTCCTCAATCGAAAAGTTGTGTATAATGGGATTCAGTTGCATGTCACTCTGAGCGGAGCGATGAGTCTCGTATCCGCGACAATGAGATGCTTCGCTGTGCTCAGCATGACAGGCGAAAGGGAGTTCTTATGTCAGACGAAATCAGAATCGAACATCAAAAACTGATCGCGCTCATCGCGCAAACCCTCGCGAGCGTTGGCGTGCCCGCGCCGAATCGCGACATCGAAGCCGAGTTGATGGCGGAAGCCGATTTGCTCGGCGTGCCGTCGCACGGCGTCCGAATGTTGCCGCTGATCGTGCGCAGTATTCGTGACGGCAAAGCGAATCCGAATCCGCAGATCAGAATTCTGCGCGAACGCGCGGCGACCTGTTTGCTCGACGGCGATAACGGGCTCGGTCGTTTCGTTTCCGTCCAAGCGATGAATCACGCGATTGCGCGCGCCAAACAATTCGGTATCGGCGCGTGCGTGGCGACGCGCGTGACGCACTGGGGACGCGCGCACGCGTACGCGTACCGCGCCGCGCTCGCCGGCTGCGTCGGCATCTGCACGACGAACGCGATTCCGAATATGCTCGCGTACGGATCGACGCGTCCGCTGCTTGGCAACAATCCGCTTGCCATCGCCGTGCCGCGCGGCGCGCGCGATCCGATTGTGCTCGATCTCGCGATGAGCCAAGCCGCCGTCGGCAAAATCGGCACGTACTTGCGCGAAGGCAAAGCCGCCCCGACGAACTGGGGCTTGGACGCCAACGGCAACCCGACGAGCGATCCCGCCGCGATTCTGGCGAGCAACAAGGTCTTGCCGTTCGGCGATCACAAAGGCGCGGGACTCGCGCTGATGATGGAATTGCTGACCGGCGCGCTCTCCGGCGGTCTCTTCTCGTTTGAAGTTTTTCAGCGCGAACAATCCGGGCTCGATCCCAATTCGTCAAAACTTTTTATCGCGCTCGACGTTGGCGCGTTCGTTGATCAAGATCGCTTTGCCCAACGCGTTGACGATTTGCTCGCGTGGCTGCGCGATGCCGAACCTGGGGTGACGATCACATACCCCGGCGAACGCGGCTGGCACACGCGCGATCAGAATTTGCGCGACGGTGTGCCGATTCATCGCGAGATTGTGGAGCAGTTGCAAGGAATCGGCGTGATACTGAAGGATGAAGGATGAGAGATGAAGGATGAAAGGCGAAAAGGAAAGTTATTTTTCAACCTTCATCCTTCTGCCTTCATCCTTGAGTTTTCCTCAGCCCTGCCACCGCGCTGTTCAGCATAAACCGCGTGTCACTTCCCATCAAAATACAGCGGAACCCCAACGCGGCGCGTTGCGTCGCCGTGTCCGGCGCTCCGACGTCAATGCCGGGAATTTTGCCGGTGTTGCGGCACGCTTGGACAACGTGCTCCAACGCGCGGCGATGCTCATCGCGCTTGGGAATCTCGCGCGGATGAAAACCCAGTGACAGCGCGAGGTCTTGCGGTCCGACGACACAGCCATCAACACCCGGCACCGCGAGAATTGCTTCCGCGTTTTCCACTGCTTGCGCGCTTTCGATCTGCACTGTGACGAAAAGCTGATCGTTACTCCAGTCCGGATAATCTTCGCCATACGCGAACGCGCGTCCCCAGCCGAAAGATCGTCCGCCGACGGGCGGATAGCGACACGCGCTTGCCGCCGCGCGCGCTTGTTCGACGGTGTCCACCATCGGGATGACGAGTCCCAGCGCGCCCGCGTCCAGCAGTTGACCGATCAGATGAAACTGATTGGACAGGACGCGCGCGAATGGCGTTGCCGCCCCCGCGCAAATCGCGGCGAGTCCTTGGATGATCGAATCCGATCCCCACGAGCCGTGTTGTCCGTCCAGCATCACAAAATCAACGCCGCAGTGACTCAGCAACTCTGCCGCGACCGGCGATCCGAGTTTGGCGGAATATCCGAACGCGGTTTCGCCGCGTAGCAATTTTTGTTTTGTCGGATTGAGTTTCATTGCTTCTCACCTTGTGCCGCCACAACCACCTCCAGCGATTTGCGCGCCTCGGCGATCGTGCATGTAATTGGCTGGTTTTCGGCGACGGCGTGCAGAAATTCGCGATCTTCCGCGGTGAACATATCGTCGCGATCCGTTGTCATTTCTTCGATCTGCCACGCGCCTCGGTACGTGGACACCGTGCAACGATCCCACCGCGCGAACTCGACGATGATGACACCAGCAGTCCCGATCAACTCGATCTGCCGGCGGCGTGGGCGCTGGAAGAAATCGAGATGCACGCTCGCGACGCAACGATCCGAAAAATCAATCAAAATTTCAGCGACGTCCGGCGCAGCGATTCCGATGTCGCTGTATGATCCGCTGAACGCGTGGAGCGCGCGCACCGATTGCCCGGCGTACCAAATTGCCAAGTCAATGTCGTGCATCAGATCGAATGCGCCGCCGCTTTGCGCGGAAAACAGATTGCGATAATCGGGGCGCACGTCCGGCAAGTGCTCGCCCATCGACGCGCGCACCGACACCAATCGTCCGATCTGTCCGGCATCGAGATATTTTTTCGCGCGGCGCAAACCATCGTGATAGCGAAAGCATAAGCCGACCATCACCTTTTTGCTTTGCGCGTTGGCAAGCGCGCTGAGTTCGTCAATTCCATCAAGCGTGTCCGATAACGGTTTTTCGGCAAAGACGTGCGCGCCAGATCGGATTGCCTGCATCGCCATCGGCACGTGCATTTCCGGCGGCGTGCAAAGCCACACCGCGTCCGGCGCGTCGCGCAGCGCGGCATCGAACGAATCGTGCAACTTGACCGCCGGAGTTTGCGCTTGCATCGCGTCCCGTTGCGCGGGCAACGGATCGCATGCGCGCAGATCCGCGACACCCAGGCGCGTCAGCACGCGCGCGTGCCGCTTGCCGATGCTACCGCAGCCGACGATGAGTACGCTCAGACCTTCCAAGTTTTCAAAACCTGGAAGGTCTCGAATGTTTACCACGCGGTCATTCCTCCATCCACCGGCAAATTGATCCCGGTGATGTACGACGCTGCTTCAGATGCGAGAAAGACTGCCGCGCCTTTGATCTCTTTCCCGTCTTGCCCCATTCGTCCCATCGGCACGAGCGCGCTGTACTGCCGCGTGAATGTTTCGCTGTGCCCGCGCCAGAATCCGCCGGGGCTGATGCAATTGACGCGAATGTTGTATTGCGCGAGCGCGCACGCCATCTCGCGCGTCATCGCGATCACGCCGCCTTTCGACGCCGCGTAATCAATCGTCACGCCGCCCATCGGCGTGCCGGCGTAAACGCGATGATCCTTGCCGACCATTCCCGCGACCGATCCCAGGTTGATGATCGCGCCGCGTCGCGCGGGTTTCATCGCTTTGGCGACGACGTGCTTGGAGCACAGGAACACGCCTTTCATATTCACGTCTACTGTGAATTCCCATTCTTCGATTGGACGCTGTTCCAGCGGTTTGTTCTCCGGTGTGCTCACGACGTTCCCCGCGTTGTTGACCAAAATATCAATCTTGCCAAACTCGGCGAGCACTGCGTCAACCATTTGCGCGACTTGGTCCTCGAAGCGCACATCGCACGCCAAGCCGACGACCTTGCGCGCGGTATCCGCCGTGATCCGGCGCGCCGTCACGCGCGCGTCTTCGATCTGGCGGCTCGTGATCGCGACATCGGCACCGGCTTCCGCGAGCGCGGTCGCGATATCGAAACCCAGATTGCGCGCGCCGCCGGTGACGAGTGCGACGCGTCCGGTCAAGTCGAACAATTCATGAATCGTTGGTGCTGTCACGCGTGCCTCATTTTGTCATTGCGAGCGGAGCGAAGCAATCTCCAACCCGCGAGTCGGGGATTGCTTCGTCGCAAAAAAAAACGCTCCTCGCAATGACACAACGCGACTTTGGAAAAACTCTCTTGCTCGATTTGGCGAAATCACAAAAGACGATATACTTGCACTCGCAATTTCTCGCGACGGTCATCGGTCGTCGGTCGTCCGTCGCATCTTCACAGGAGCTTCTATGAAACTCGATGGAATTATCGTTCCGCTGATTACGCCGCTCACGCCGGACGAATCGCTTGACGAACCCGGATTGGAAAAACTGATCGAGCACGTCATCGCGGGTGGCGTCTCCGGTATTTTTATTCTCGGTTCTTCCGGCGAAGGTCCCGCGCTGCCCGATTCGATCAAAGAGCGCGTGGTCAGCGCGGTCAGCGCGCAAGCGAAAGGACGCGTGCCGGTGCTCGTCGGCGCGTTCGGCGTCGGCACACGCCAGACGATTGATCTCGCGCGGCGACTCGCGCAACGTGGCGGCGATGCCATCGTCATCACCGCGCCGTTTTATTTTTCGCAGACGCAAGCCGAAATCGCCGCGTACGCGTCCGCCGTCGCGCGCTCGCAACGTGTGCCGACGATGGTCTACAACATTCCGCAAATGGCAAAGACGATCATCGAGCCGGACACGGTCGCGCAACTCGCGCGCGTTCCCGAAATCATCGCGGTCAAAGACAGTTGGGGCGATATGACCCGCTTTCAACGCCTGCTCGCGATCAAAAAAACGCGCGCCGATTTTGGCGTCTATCAAGGCGCGGAAGGCGTCGCCGCGCTGAGTCTCGCGCGCGGCGCGGACGGCGCCGTCCTGGGTCTCGCGAATGTCGCGCCCAAACTATGCTGCGATCTCTACGCGGCGGCGCGCAATAGCGATTGGACGCGCGCGTGGGCGTTGCAAGAACGTTTGATGATGCTCTGGAAAATCCACACGCACGGACAGTGGCTGCCCTGTCTCAAAATGGCAGTGAGTCAACTCGGAATTTGCGGCGCAACGACCGGTGCGCCATTCGATCCGCTCGACGAAAACGCGATCGCGGCAATTCAGCGCGAGCTGCAAGCCGCTGGTGTATTGCCTGAATAATTTTTATCCGCGAATAACGCGAATCGCGCGAATGAATCAAAACGGTTCGCGACGATTCGCGTTATTTGCGGATCCATCTGATTCCTCAATCGCCTGCGCGACTGTCGCCGCGCGTCCGCTGTAAACGCGCGCGAGCAACAACAATCCGAACAGCGTGTCCTCACTCGCCGGACAAACGCGGTACGGCGCGTCGAATTTCTCTGCGATGATTTCGCGCAGCAAATCAATTTTTTGCGCGAGTCCACCGGAGAAAACGATGCGCTCCCACGCGCGCTCCGGCGCAAGTCCCTGCGCGCAGGCGAAATAATTCTCCGCCATATTTTCGAACGCGGCGCGAAACAGATTGCCGACAGTCAAGTTGTCTTCATGGATATTTTCAATCGCGCCGCGATCCCCGACCGCGCTCGCAAAGAATGCCAGATTGACGCGCAAATCGGTCGCGCGAACTTGCGCCACCTCCCGCGCGATATACTCCCACGCGTCCAGTTCAATTCCGCGCGCGCGTGGAATTTCGGTGAGCAGTTTGGCCAGCGCGGCAAGCGCGCGCCCGGCGGGAATATGCGTGATGATGTTCAAATAATTGCCATCGAAAAACGGGCGCGTCTGATAATCGCCGAATTGCAACCGCGGGACGAGCAACGCCACCTGCGACCCGGTCGAAATGTTGATCGAGAGTTCGCGTTCGCGCAGGCACGCGCCGGTCAACGCGCACTGCTGATCGCCGACCGGCGAATAGCACGGTACGCGTTTGCCGTCAAGCGTGAGCGAGCCGACAAGCGCGCCCGTGCGCTGTACCTCCGGAAATCGCAACGACGCAAGCCCCAACCGCGCGATCACGTCGCGCTGCCAATCGCCGCGCGCGAGATCGAGCACGCCATGCACCGACGCGTTCGTCGGATGAATCGTCGGCGTCGTCGCGCATAAATGCGCGATCACGCAATCGGTGAGCGACGATGGAATCGCGTCGCGCGGCAGTTCGCCACGTTCCGCGAGCCAGAACAGCGCGCTGATCGGCAAACTGGGCCGCCACTCGCTCCCGGTCGCGCGGCGTTCCTCCGCGCTGACGCGCGACATCATCGCATCAAAGTACGTGCCTGTGCCGGAAGGATACGGCATCAGTGCGCGCTGATCGCGCCACGAAATATAATTCGAGCGCGGCGTCGCGCGATCATCGGTCAGCACGAGACCTTGCATCTGTCCGCACATCACGATGCCTTCGCAATCGGGCGCGTGCGGCGCAAGGCGCGCGATCACATCGCGCGTCGCCGCGATGATTTGGTAAGGATCAATTTCGCAAAAGAGTGCGGGCTGATTTGGAATCGGATCGGGAAATGGAACGCGCTGAATGTGTTGAATCGTCAGCGCGTCCGCGTCCAGCACCGCGCCTTTGATGAACGACGTGCCCAGGTCGAGCGCGAGAAACGTCATGTTTTTGAAATCGCTTCCCTGACAGATTTCAATCTCGGCGCTGGACTAGGATCGCCGCCATAGATTCGCTGTCGTTATGAAAATCGCAAATGACAGACTGTTCCTCGGCAGTACAACCCAGCAGTAATTTAATCTCTACGTCGCGCTTGACCAGATCAACCGTGCAGACAATTGCATCCAACTGTGATTCCGCCAAGGAACCGCGCCATACATCAATTCCATCCCCATCGCCTGCCGATGTTCCCGCCAGGTATCCATAGTCCAAAGGATAAACCATCGTCGGATATCGTGGATGCGACGAACCTTTGGGGCGATCCACGACCACCCGGGCGGATTGAATCAATGAATCGAGACGCGTCCAAAATATTGCCTTCGAGAATGATTCCACCCTACACCCACACGTTTATTTCCGAACCACCCCGCGCAACGTAATTTCTTTGGCGCGATGACAACTGACGAAATGGCGCGGCGTAATTTCTTCTTGCACCGGCGTTTTCTCGCGACAAATGTCCGTTGCATACTGACAGCGCGGATTGAAATAGCACCCCGGCGGCGGATTCGCCGGATCGGCGACTTCGCCTTGCAGGACGATGCGCTCGGAGCGGAGGCGCGGATCCGGTTTCGGGACTGCCGACATCAACGCTTCGGTGTACGGATGGCGCGGTTGGTAGAACAGTTCTTTTGTCGGCGCCATCTCGACGATGCGCCCGACGTACATCACCGCGACGCGTTCGCTGATGTGCTTGACGACGCTGAGATCATGCGCGACGAAAAGGTAGGTGAGACCCAGTTTCTCTTGCAGTTCGAGCATCAAGTTGAGAATCTGCGCCTGCACCGATACGTCGAGCGCGGAGACCGGCTCGTCGGCGACGACGAGGCGCGGGTTGAGCGCGAGCGCGCGCGCGATGCCGATGCGTTGGCGTTGTCCGCCGCTGAACGCGTGCGGGTAGCGGCGCATATATTCCGGACGCAAGCCGACAAGCCGCAACATTTCCGCGACGCGTTCGGTGCGCTTGTGCGCGTCTTTCTCGCCGTGAACAAGCAGCGGCTCGCCGACGATGTCGAGCAAGGTCATCCGCGGGTTGAGTGACGAGAACGGGTCTTGGAAAATCATCTGCATCTGCCGGCGCAACGGTTGCAGTTGGTTCCCCGTCAGTCCGGCGACATCCATCACATTGCCGTCTTCCGCGCGGAAGAAAACTTGCCCGGCGGTCGGATCGTACGCGCGCAAGATGCAGCGCGCGGTCGTCGTCTTGCCACAGCCGGACTCGCCGACGAGCGACAGCGTTTCGCCCTGGTTGATGTAGAACGTCACATCGTCCACCGCGCGCACTTGCGCGACGACTTTTTGCAGAACGCCGCGGCGAATCGGAAAAAATTTGCGGAGGTTTTTGACGTCGAGAAGGATTTGGTTGTCGGATTGGTTCACGGTATGTTACCTTGGGTGAAGTTTCACTCTTGAATCATCTTCATCAAATCCAACGGCTCGGCTAGGACTCTTACGCCTTGCGGAGATTTCCCGGTCTCAAAAATAGCTTGCCAGAACGCGTAATTCTGCTTGCCGCCAAACACCGTTTGGGAAAGCTCGTTATTAACCCAAATGGGTAGATTGGACAAATTTCGTATGAAGACTCGTATTCTATCCCACAGTGGTTGGGGAAATTTGTAATGGAATAGTTTTTCCTCTTGAATGGGCCTGCCTTGCATGATGAAGTAGTTCTTGATTATTTGTTCAACATATTTGAGCCAATTATAAACCACTTCCTCCTTGCTCATCCGAAATGCTCGAATATGCTCGAGTGGCAAGACCTCACCCTTTTGGATGCGATTCTCAATTCTGAGTGTTCCTATATCAGGATCAAATCTGCCAACGAAGATTTCTTCGGCAATAATGTTCATCAGTTGCAGAATTTGTTCTTTTTCATGCTCTCTCGGGTTCTCCTCCTCGTCCAAGCGAAAATCCAGAGGCGTGTCAAGAACGTCTTGATAAATGAAGAAGGAGTAGAACGTCTTCTCAATCGTACTGTACGAGAGAGGACGTTCTGTATTTCTCCCACCCAAGTCCACATATTCTTTGAGTTTGTTATCCGGATGGTAGGTAATCGTATCCCTGACTGCGTCGAGAATATATTTTTTTACTTCCCGCGATTCCCCCCTGAAATACTTAACCAAATCACTTTCTGAAAAACCAAAGTGGTCTTCAGCTAGATTGTGCTCGGCTTGGTATCGCTCAACTCGCTGGACGTAAACTGTGTTGCCCAGATGCCGCTGAACAGATTTATCAAAGGCAACTTGGCGGAGACTCGTACCTGCGTTGAAGTTTGTCTTCAGCAATATATCAATGTCCGGATTGATGAACACACGGACAGGGAGACTCCTAACTCCCAGTAAGATTTGTGCTGCCGCTTTGTGCTGTCCATCAAAAATCCGTACCGTTGAGGGCTCCCCATCTGCTGTATGAATCCAGCCAAGAGACGGATGCAACTGAGGTCTCTTGAGATAAAACTCCTGAATCAATTTGGAAATGTTCTGCCCGATGGCACGCGGGTTAATCTTGTCGTCATGATGAAGATATGCTATTGGCAATTTGGTGAAGAAATACCCAAAACCACTCAATTCATCGGTATAGATTGGGAGGTCGGTTATTTGATTAGATCCAAGTTCGGGGCAGGCAAACCGAATCCTGTCACCCTGTCTTGAAAAATTGAGGTTGTGCTTTGCGCCGCCGTGAATAGCAAGAATGTCTGCCAGGTTTGGGCCACGATTCTCGCTTGCCAGACTACTCCGGATCTTATCGAGCCGACACAAAGTTCTTGCAACTTCAAGGTTCGACGCCTGTTTGGCGCGATTACAGCTTGCATGAGTCAGAGCAAAATTCGATGGATCATCCTTACCCGACACAGAGATAGGGATGATATGATCGATATCAAGAGCATCCTTGTGAATTGCCAAGTCAATTGGTTCTTCACAGATAAAGCAAACGTTGTTCTGAGATTGATGCAAATTACGAATCAACTCTGTCCGTTGCTCTGGCGTTTGTCGCCTGAGATACAAGGAAGTCATAGCTCCTCCTATTGTTCAATCTGTGCAGTTGGGACGCACCGCGCGCCCATCACTTGCGCCAGCATCAGCATTTTTCCCAGACGCAAATACACTTGCGTAATTCTTCGCGTCCGTGTTCGCCCATTTGTTGGCTGCTGTTGCCTTTGCCGTTCGGCAAGATCAAAATTTGCTCGACGCGCAAGTCCAGTTTTTCCGCGATGGCAGAAAGAATCAAATCTACCGAAATGCTGGCGCCGGCGTATCGCACGTTGTCGTTGACCATGAACAAGGGCGCGTTGGGTTTCAGCATGCGCGCACACTCCGCAATCACGCAAGCCATCTCGTAAAAGTACCCGCGCACCATTCGCGGAATTCCGTTGTTGTTCAAAAGCCCTTGCGCTTTTTGGTTATCCAGATATTGCAGAATCGCCTGCAAGAGCGGCTGATGATCTGCTGCCGCGATAGCCGTTGACCAGCGCGGATTGATTTGGAGCAAATCTTTGGAGCGGTTCTCAACTGTGCAACTGAGCATCGTCTGGCGCAAACCGGACAACTGCTTTTCATCCGCGCCAAGCAGCGCCAATTCCAGAGCATACGTGCGCGTGTAATCGTAACGATTGCAATACGGCGGCGAAGTCATAATCGCGTCGTACGCGTCATCGCTCAGCGTTGGCAAGATTTCCAAGCACGATCCGGCGTGCAGATTGATTTTCCCTTACGCCGTTGCCGTCGGCAAAAAACTTGCTTGCGTTGTAGTCGGTTGTAAATCCTCAAGAATCTCGTCAAGTTTTTCCGCAATGGCTCGCTCGAAATTTTGAATCTCGCCTTTGTCGAATCGTTTCTTGCCTTGCCGCCGCCCCGAACGATAATCCCAACGCAGATACTGACCATCTTTGCGCGTGTAACTGATCGTTTCCAAGACGCAAAGCAACGCAAAACGCAAAACGACCTGGATGCGGTTGTTTTCTTTTTGGCACGCGCCAAGAAATTTTTCGATGGCTTGGCGCGTTGCTTCCGGATAAGCGCTTTTGGTAATTCGTAATTCGGGCAGCGAAACCGCGCCCGCGCCGTTTCGCCAAACCGGCTCGGTTGCCCACCGACGCAACGTCGCCAAATCCTGCGCGGTCAATCCTTCGTCCAATAATTTTTTCGTCGCGATAATCTGCTGTCCAATCAGCAGCAACTCGATCCCATCGGCATCAATTCCCAGCGCGCTCGCGGCGAACAAAGCGGTGCCGCTTCCGGCAAACGGATCAAGAATCTTACCACGCGTCACCTCGTACTTTTGAAACAGGAATTCGACGAGCGCGGCGGAAAACGCCTCCTTGTATTTGTACCAACGATACACCGGTCGCGTCTTGTTGGCTTGAAAACTCACCAACGACCGAGTGAGCGAAAGTTGAACGAGAGACTTGGTCGCAAAATGTTTTTCCAGCCGACTATTCAATTGCTCGATTTCGTTCAACGTGACTTGCATGTTTCTCGCACACTACCGAGATTGGAGATTAGAGATTGCCAATCGCCAATCTCTATTTGTACAAAAAGCAACTCACCTTCTGCCGCTCGTTCACTGCGATCAACGCCGGCTCTTGCGCGTCGCACGTGCCTTGGATGTAACTTTCGCAGCGCGGGTAGAACGGACAGCCGGAGGGACGATTGTACGGATGCGGAATCGAGCCGGTGATCGTCGGCAGTTTGATGCGCGGCGTGGATTCGATGCTCGGAATCGAACTGAGCAGCGCTTTGGTGTACGGATGTTTCGGCGCGTGAAAAATATCGTCCACCGATCCCTCTTCGACGACGCGACCCAGGTACATCACGACGACCTCGTCCGCCATTTCCGCGATGACGCCGAGGTTGTGTGTGATGAGCATAATCGCCATCCCGCGTTGTTGTTGCAGATCGCGCAGCAGATCGAGAATCTGCGCCTGCGTCGTCACGTCGAGCGCGGTCGTCGGCTCGTCGGCGATGAGGAGGCGCGGATTGCACGAGAGCGCGACCGCGATCATCGCGCGCTGGCGCAAGCCGCCGCTCAACTCGAACGCGTACTCGTCAATCCGTCGCTCCGGTTTGGGAATGCCGACACTGTGCAACGCTTCGATGCCGCGCTGGCGCGCCTCTTTTTCGCTCGCGCCGGTATGCAACCGAATCGCTTCGATAATTTGGTTGCCGACGGTATGCACCGGACTGAACGACGTCATCGGCTCTTGAAACACCAAGCCGATGTCCGCGCCGCGAATCGCGCGAATTTCCTCGCCGTCGGGGTGCAAACGCGTCAGCTCGACTTGACTACCATCGGCGCGCGTCAGTACGATTTCGCCTTCGACGATTTTGCCGGGCGCGTCCACGATCCGCAAGATCGATTGCGCGGTCACGCTTTTGCCGCAGCCGCTTTCGCCGACGATGCCAAGCGTTTTGCCAGGGTACACGTCGAACGTCGCGCCGTCCACCGCTTTGACGGTACCTTCGTCTTGGAAGAAATAGGTTTTGAGATTACGAACGGAGAGAAGAAAGGATGAAGGATGAGGGATGAAGGATGAACTCATAATGCCTTTCGTTTCAGGTTAGTCACAATGGTGACGAAGATGGCGATCAACTCGTCGGTCTCTTTCATCAAGGGCGCAAGTTTTTCTTCCCGAACGATCTTTGATTCCACCAACAATTCGAGCCAATACGCGGTTTCATCAAGTTCTTGCAGTCCGCCCTCCATTTTGTTGATAAAGTCGGCGTCAGATTTTGCTCGGCACGCTTCTCGATAATGCGCGCCGACCGAGGTGCCAGAACGCAATACCTGTTTTCCAAGAATCTGCGCCTGAGTCGTCTTGGGTAGACTGACATACAGACGAATGATCCGAAGAGCGAAGCTCTTGGTGCGCGTCCTCAGTTCCTGTCTTTCTTTGTCGCCCATCTCTCCTCCTCGAAATTCAATTCCTCACTTTCCGATCGCGTGTTCATCCTTCATCCCTCATCCTTTACTATCCGTACGGATCCGCCGCATCTCTCAACCCATCGCCCATAAAGTTGAACGCGAGGACCGCGACGATCACGGGAAGCACCGGGATCAACATCCACGGCGAAATCGCGAGCGCCTGAATATTTTGCGCGTCTTGCAGCAGCACGCCCCAACTGATCGCGGGCGGGCGCAAACCGAGACCCAGGAAACTGAGCGACGTTTCGCTGATGATCATTGCCGGGATCGCGAGCGTCGTCGCCGCGATGATGTGGCTGATGAACGACGGGACCATATGCCGGAAGATGATGCGCGTCTTGCTACACCCGAGCAGTTCTGCCGCCATCACGAAATCATCTTGGCGCAGTGACAGGAAACGCCCGCGCACGACGCGCGCCAGTTCCGTCCAGCCGATCAGCGAGATGATGATCGTGATCGCAAAGTAAACTTGCGTGACACTCCAATCGTTCGGCAGCGCGGCGGTCAAGCCCATCCACAACGGGATCGTCGGAATCGAGCGCAAAATTTCGATGATGCGCTGGATCACCGTGTCCCACATTCCACCGAAATAACCGGACATTCCGCCGAGTGTGACGCCAAGCAAGAGGGACAGCGCGACGCTGACCAAGCCAATCGTCAACGAGGTTTGCGTGCCGTAGATCAAGCGCGACCAGAGATCGCGTCCTTGCAAATCGGTGCCGAGCAAAAAGAGCGATTCTTCCGGCTTGGCATCTTTGACCGCGAGCAGATGCACGTCGGTTTTGAAAATTCCCAGAAACTTGTACTCGAACCCAGGACCGAAAAATTGAATCGGCACTTTGGTTTCGAGATCGGGTGCGTAGACACGCTTGAAGGTGACCGGATCGCGGCGCCCTTTGAGCGGATGCACGTACGGCGCGAACTTGCCATCGTCGAACCAATGAATCGGTTGTGGCGCGACGAGCGAGCGTTGCGCGTCCGATTCGTTGGGGTCCACGTACGCCAAAAAATCCACGCCGATCACGATGAGATAGAAAACGATCAGGACAAGCGCGCCCAGCATCGCCAAGTGATGCTTGCGAAAGCGCCACCACATCAATTGCCACTGCGTCGCGAGCGCGACTTTTTCTTCAGCGGCAGTCGTCGTCGCGTGTTCTTGCGGCAACCTCGGCTCAGTCATCATTGTCTCCCCAAACGAATGCGCGGATCGATCCACATCAGCAGCAAATCGGAAATGAGCGTGCCGATCACGGTCAGTACGCCGAGCAGTAACACGATCGTCCCGGCGAGAAACATATCTTGCGCGATCAGCGACTTGAGCAGCAACGGGCCGACCGTCGGCAGACTGAGCACGAGCGAAACGATGATACTGCCGGAGACGACGTAGGGCAGCAAATAACCGATCGTGCTCACAAAGGGATTGAGCGCGACGCGCACCGGGTATTTCATAATCACGCGCGTTTCGGACAAGCCGCGCGCGCGCGCGGTCATCACGTACGGCTTGCGCAACTCGTCGAGCAGGTTCGAGCGCATAATCCGGATCATCTGCGCGGTGCCGGCGACGCCCAGGACGATGGCGGGGACGGGCAAATGGGTGATCAGATCCCAGACGCGCTCCAAACTCCACGGCGCGTCGGCGTACTCTGCCGAGAACAACCCGCCGACACTCGCGCCAAAATACGCAAAGCCGATGTACATCACGATCAGCGCGAGCATAAAGCCGGGAATCGCCAAGCCGATGAATCCCAGAAAGGTGAAAAAATAATCGAGGAAGGAATAGCGTTTGACCGCCGAATAGATTCCAATCGGCAATGCGAGCGCCCACGTGAAAACAATCGCGGCGAGCGAAATGACAATCGTCAGCACCATCCGGTCGCCGATCACATCCAGCACCGGGCGCCCCCATTCGATCGCCATTCCAAAGTTGCCTTGCGCGATCAAGCCCATCCATTTCAAGTACTGAATGTGAAACGGCTGATCGAGTCCGTATTGCTCGCGCAATGCCTGCGCTTCGCCCTCCGTGATGCCCGCGCCACCGGCGGACATCGTCGCGATGTACGCGGTGACGAAATCGCCGGGCGGCAGTTGGATGATGAGGAACGAGAGAACGGTGATTGCCCAAATTGTGAGAATCGCCAACAGAACACGCCGAACGATGTATGCGATCATACACATTGCCTTTTACCCCCACCCTAACCCTCCCCCGTTTTCAAAAACAAAAAACAGGGGAGGGAACCGCTCCCTTCCCTTGTCGGCAGGTTTTGCCGACGGGGGAAGGGTAGGGGATGGGGGTTACACTACGACTTGAAGTAGAACGTCTGCGGACCGGAAGTGTACGGCGTGCGCGCGTGTTGCGCGTTCACCTGACGTTCGGGGACGTTGCCCATATTGTTCTTGACGATGCGAACGCCCATAAACGCCGGCGATTGACCGACCGTACCGATGCTCCATTGTTGTTCGACGATGATCTTCCAGATTTCCTTTGCCGCCGCGATCTGATCGGCTTCTTTCTTGCCGAACGCGGCACGGAAGAGATCGAACGCGCGAATCATTTCCGGATCGTCCGGCTTGGTGCCTTGCGCGCCCATCGTGGAATACCACTTGGCGAACGCCATACCCATATGGCACTCCGCCGTGTCCACCGGCAACGCGTGACGCGCGAAGAGGAAGAGCATCTCCGAGCCGTCGTTCGCCCAGGTGATGATCTGGTGCTCGCTGTTCGCGGTCTTGCCGAACGCGAGATTGCGCTCCGTCTCTTTCACGTCCACGTCCACGCCGATCTTCTTCCACTGTTGCTTGATCATTTCGCCGATCTGGGTGTACGGCACGAACGCGCCGCCGACGGTGATCATTTCGAGGCGCAGGCGACCCTTGCCATCTTTGCGGAGGCGATAGCCCTCGCCGTCTTTCTTGTCATAGCCCAGTTTGTCCAGAATGTCGTTCGACTGCTTGAGATCGAGCGTGCACCATTTCTTGTTCCATTCGGGACCCGGGCTGTAGATCGTGTCAGGCGAGGGCGCGGTCGAACCGCCGACACCGACGCCGAGCCAGAACGCTTCGTTCAGTTGATCGCGATCAATGCCCATCGAAAGCGCGTGGCGGAAATCCTTGTTCCTGATCAACGCGGCGATTTCCGGATCGCCGGTGTACGCGTTGCCCATATGCAGCGCGACATCGGAGCCGTTGAACGCCGGATCGAGGCGCACGGTGTAGTTGCCTTTCTGCTGATTTTCCAAGAAGACGGGCAACTTCGCCAGACCCATATGCCGTTCCTGGCAATCGTACTCGCCCGCGATCGCGCGCAGGTTCGCGACTTCGGTATTCTCGGCGAGCGTCATCGTGAGTTTGTCAATGTACGGCAGTTGATTGCCTTCGGTGTCCACCTGCCAAAAGTACGGGTTGCGTTCCATCCCCCAGGTCGGCGTATTGATCGGCGAGACGGTTTTCCACGGCGTCATCGTCGGGCAGTCGGGATTGAGCGCCCAGGAGTAGCGGTTCTTGAAGTACGAGACCCAGTTGTCGAACCCGGCGGCTTTGGCTTTGGCGTTCGCCGCGTCTTCGGAGGAGTACTTGGGCAGGAACTGCTTGAGATAGTGCGACGGGCAGTACGCGCCGCCGTTCGTCTGGAACGCGCCGCGCGTCGCAAAGCCCGCGCCCATCGAGGTGCTGCCGGCGAGGATGTACACAAAGTACGGATACGGTTCCGGAAACTCAAAGGCGACGGTGAAATCGTCAATCTTTTTCATCACGCCGTTTTTGCCGTTGATCTGGAATTCAAAGAACGGCGTCGGCACGAGCGCTTTGTTGAGATAGACATCTTCGTACCAGAACAGGAAATCGTTCGCGGTGAACGGCGAGCCATCCGACCACTTCGCGCCTTTACGCAGATAGATCGTGATCGTCTTGCCGTCGTCGCTCACCTTCCAATCCTTGGCGAGCGCGGGGACGATTTTGTTGCCGGTGTAGTCAAAGTGCAAGACCTTGTCGGCGGAGTTGATGCGATTGCCGTTTTCGTGATCGGCGGGACCGGTGAAGGCGCGCCGCCACGTTCCGCCGTACTTGCCGATCTCTTTCAATGGTTTGATCACCATCAAGTCGCTCGGATCTGGCAGGCGTTTGGCGACTTCGGGCAATTTACCCGCTTTGACGAGATCCGCGAGCATCGGCGCTTCTTTGAACGTCTTGGGGAATTGCGCGGTCTCGCGAACGATCGTCGGACCTTCCAGTTTGCCGATCAGCGTCGCGCCAAGTTTCGGCGCGGCGGTGGGCGCGGTCGTCGGCTTGGGCAGGTCAGTCGGTTTCGGCGCGGCGGTGGGTGGCACCGCCGTCGGTTTTGGCGCATCGGTCGGTTTGGGCGCGGGCACTTTGGTCGGTTCGGGCGCGCACGCGGCGACGACTGCGCCTACGGACGTGACTCCTGCGAGTTTGAGAAAATCACGTCGCGTCATTTTCTTTAGTGACATTTCAATTCCTCCTCGTATCAGAAAAATTTGGCGAGTTGAACGATCGGTAGAGTTTGTTTTTCTTGGTGCGACCTCCTTTAACTCATTGACCGTAGACCGCCGACCGCAGACGATCCAGCCGTCGGCGGTCGTCCGTCGTCGGTCAGTGAGTTTTCAAAACGAACGCGGCAAATATCCTAAACTGCGCGAGATGATCTTGGCGGTTTCGCGGACTTGCGCGCCCACTTGCGGCACCTCCGCCATCGGCAGGCGCGCGGTGGGGGCAGAAACGCTGAGCGCGGCGATGGCGTTGCCCGCGTGATCGAAAATCGGTACGGCGATACAACGTCCGCCGATTTCGTTTTCTTCGTCGTCGATCGCGTATCCTTGCTCGCGCACCTTGTCGAGTTCCGCGTAAAATTTTTCGGGATCGGTGATCGTTTTGGGAGTGACCGCGCGCAAACCGTGCGCGGCGACAAATGCTTTCACATCGGCAAGGGGATAGCAAGAGAGGATCGCTTTGCCGAGCGCGGTGCTGTGCGCGAGCGCGCGGCGACCGACTTCGGAACGCATTCCCAACGCCTTGGTGCCCAGCATCCGCTCGATGTACACCACGTCAGACCCATCGAGAATCGCGAGGTTCACCGTTTCGTTCCACTGGTCGCGCAATTCCTGGAGCGCGGGATACGCGACTTGCCGAATCTCGAATTGATCGAGCATCGCGAACGCGCGCTCGATGAGCCGGAGTCCCAGCCGATACTTGCGCGTGTTGGAGTTTTGATTGAGAAAGCCATTCGCCGCGAGCGTGGAGACAAGACTCGCGGCGGTACTTTTGTGCAAACCAAGCGCGCGCGCGATTTCCGTCGTGCCAAGTTCGGGGGCTTGGGCATCGAACAGATTGAGGATGTCAATCGCGCGCTGGACTGACCCGATCTTCCTTGATGTGTGAGTCATTTGTCCTCGAAAATGTATCTTCTCAATAACTTGGGGTAATCTTTTCGCAATAGTCAATCCTACTTAATTGGGATAGACAAGTTGCTCACATCCGCTTATACTTGAGCCATGTTGGAAGACTTGAACCTGAATGATATGCAAGACCACGACCAGACGCGCGCCGCGATTGTGCGTCTCCTCAACTTG
>Ga0194119_10000958_pt1 | contig 53888 bp, 73 predicted proteins | sample TA2MahC100mmetaG_FD_148620 | JGI IMG/M metagenome (GOLD analysis project Ga0194119, IMG submission 148620) | Freshwater microbial communities from Lake Tanganyika, Tanzania - TA2015018 Mahale Deep Cast 100m | ecosystem: Environmental > Aquatic > Freshwater > Lake | place: Tanzania: Lake... | reverse complement strand
AGCACCGGGTGACCCCAGCTCCTTCGATCCAACTAGGCGGCGTCTCAGCCGCTCTCTGAACCTACAGCATTGATCGCTCAACGCTTTCAGTTCCTGCTCGCACCCATCGCAGGGCGCTCGCAGCCCACAACCATATCACCGGCATCCCCTCTGGTGTCAACCGATACGGCAAGGATGACGAAACCCCTTGTGATTTCTAGGGTCTGAGCAGGGGAGAGGCCGCGCGCGGGAGGCCCTGGATGGCCAAGCAGTTCAGCCAGGAACGACTTCGGGTTCGGCCCAGCTCCCGGGAAGAAGCCGTGGTGGCCTCTGCTGAGGAGCATTTCGAGCGCACCTTGGTGCAGGTACGGGGCGAATTAGTGGGATCGGTGGCCGCCTTGAGCCACCCCGGCGGAAGGGATGACGCCCTCAACTACGGAGAGGTGTTCCTGCGGGACAACGTTCCCGTGATGCTCTATCTGCTGGTGAAGGGGCGCTACGCGATCGTTCGCAACTTCCTGGAGATCTGCCTGGAGCTGCAGAGCCGCACCTACCAGACCCGTGGCGTGTTTCCCACCAGCTTCGTGGAGCAGAGCGAAGGCCTGGTAGCCGACTACGGGCAGCGCTCCATCGGTCGCATCACCTCGGTGGACGCGAGCCTCTGGTGGCCGGTGCTGTGTTGGCTGTATGTGCAGCGCAGCAAGGACGTCGAATTTGGCTCCAGCCAGAAAGTGCAACGGGGTATCCAGCTCCTGCTGGATCTGGTGCTCCACCCCACCTTTGAAGGCACCCCGGTGCTGTTCGTGCCGGACTGCGCCTTCATGATCGACCGCCCGATGGACGTGTGGGGCGCCCCTCTGGAGATCGAGGTGTTGCTGTTTGGCTGCCTGGGCTGTTGCTGCCACTTGATGGAGCTGGCCCAGCAACGCCACAACAGTCGATTGCTGGAGCAGCGCCTGATCCTGACCAGGCAATGGAAATACGACCTTCGCCGCTACCTGCTGAAGCACTACTGGGTTACCAGCAAAACGATGCAGGTGCTGAGGCGCCGCCCAACGGAGCAATACGGGGAGCAGCAATCCCTCAACGAATTCAACGTGCAACCGCAGGTGATTCCCCCCTGGCTGCAGGACTGGCTGGAAGATCGAGGCGGCTACCTGATCGGCAACATGCGGACCGGGCGGCCGGACTTCCGCTTTTACAGCCTGGGGAACTCGCTCGGCTGCCTATTCGGCCTGATCACCGCCCCCCAGCAACGGGCCCTGTTCCGCCTGGTGCTGCACAACCGCGGCGAGCTGATGGCCCAGATGCCGATGCGCATCTGCCACCCCCCCCTGGAGGGGGAGAAGTGGAGTGAAAAAACCGGTTCAGATCCGAAGAACTGGCCCTGGAGCTACCACAACGGTGGCCACTGGCCGAGCCTGCTCTGGTATTTCGGCGGCTCGGTGTTGCTGCATGAGCAGCTTTACCCAAAGGCCGATGTGCTGTTGATGGGGCAGATGCGCGCCATGCTCGAGGAGTGCTACTGGATGCAGCTGAACCAGCTGCCGCGGCAGCAATGGGCTGAATACTTCGACGGACCCACCGGCACCTGGGTGGGGCAACAGGCCCGGACCTATCAGACCTGGACCATCGTGGGATTCCTGCTCCTGCACCACCTGCTGCGGGTGAACACCGAAGACGTGGGGATCCTCAACATCAACGCCCCATAGCTGGGCACAAAAAAAGCCCCGGCTGAGGGCCGGGGCTTTGAAGCGCGATCGATGAACGATCAGAACAGACCCAGGGTGAGGGACTTATCGATCGGAAGGGCGGCACCAATGCCGAGGTAGATGGCGAAGACGGTTCCGAACAGGAACACCGACATCGCAACCGGACGGCGGAAGGGGTTCTGGAACTTGTTGAAGCTCTCGATGAAGGGAACGAGCATCAGACCCAGAGGAATCATGGTCTGCAGCGCGATACCCAGAAGCTTGTTGGGGACGACCCGAAGAATCTGGAACACCGGGTAGAGATACCACTCAGGAAGGATTTCCAGAGGAGTGGCGAAGGGGTCAGCCTTGTCACCCAACATGGCGGGATCGAGAACAGCCAGGCCCACCAGGCAAGCCAGGGTCCCCAGGATCACCACCGGGAAGATGTAGAGAAGATCGTTGGGCCAGGCGGGCTCGCCGTAATAGTTGTGACCCATGCCCTTGGCCAGCTTGGCCCGCAGCTTGGGATCGCTCAGATCAGGCTTCTTGAGGATGTGCATGAGGGTGACCGGAGAGTTGGTCGTTGGGTGTCCAGGTGTTGAAAGGCTAGAAACCGCCCTGGGGGTGGCGGAGCCGAAGAGAGAGAAGCAGTGAGGGATCGCAACAAAGACGATCCATGAGGGTGATCACAAGGGACCGGAGATGCCCTGCTTCCGGATCATCAGGAAGTGGATCAGCATGAACACCGCCAGCAGCCAGGGCATCACAAATGTGTGGAGGCTGTAGAAGCGGGTGAGGGTGGCCTGGCCAACGCTCTCGCCACCGCGGAGCAGCTCCACCATGAAGTCGCCCACCACGGGCACGGCTGCGGGAACACCGGACACGATCTTCACAGCCCAGTAACCCAGCTGATCCCAGGGCAGGGAGTAGCCGGTCACACCGAAGGACACGGTGATCACAGCCATGGTGACGCCGGTGACCCAGGTGAGCTCACGGGGGCGCTTGAAGCCACCGGTGAGGTACACGCGGAACACGTGCAGGATCAGCATCAGCACCATCATCGAGGCGCTCCAGCGATGGATGGAGCGGATCAGCCAGCCGAAGCTGACATCGGTCATCAGGTACTGAACCGAGGCGTAGGCCTCAGCCACCGTCGGCTTGTAATAGAAGGTCATCGCAAAGCCGGTTGCGAACTGCACCAGGAAGCAGACCAGCGTGATGCCGCCCAGGCAATAAAAAATGTTGACGTGGGGCGGCACGTACTTCGACGCGACGTCGTCAACGATGTCTTGGATGTCGAGACGCTCGTTGAACCAGTCGTAGACGGGCGATGACTTTCCGCCGGCGGCGGGGGAGGAGTTCGCCATGCAGCGAGAGGGTTTGGTTGGCAGAGTCTACCGATCACCTCGATCCGCCCGTGAGCGCCGCGCCGCTTGTGACAACCTCGCCACAATCCGCTGCGGATCGTTTGAAGAAGGCCGCAGACCGCTTGCTGCGCCTTGGATTTGCCGGGGTTCTCCTCCTCCTTCTGGCGGCTCCGACAGCGCTCGCCCTCAACGATGGACAGCAGCTGGTGGTGGAGAGCTGGCGCCTGGTGAACCAGAGCTATGTGGATCCGGATCGCTTTGAGGAGATCCATTGGAAGCGTCTGCGCCAGAAGGCGCTGGAGCGCTCGATTCAGACGAGCGCGGATGCCTATGAGGCGATCGACGCGATGCTGGCTCCCATCGGTGACCCTTACACCCGCCTGCTGCGACCGGCTGATTTCCTGGCCTTGAAGGCCAACACCGAAGGCCAGGTGAGCGGAGTCGGCCTGCAGCTGGGCATCCCACAGGACGCCAGCAGCATCGTGGTGATTGCTCCTTTGGAGGGATCGCCAGCGGCGCAGGCGGGGATCGGCAGCGGCAGTGCGTTGCTGTCTGTGGATGGGATCCCCACCCAAGAGCTGGGCCTGGAGGCCACGGCGGCTCGCCTGCGGGGGCCAGAAGGATCGTCGGTTCTGCTGGTTCTGAAGGACCCACGGGGAAAACCCCGGGAAGTGGATCTCAAACGGCAGCGGGTGAATCTGCAGCCGGTGCGGCAGCGCCTGATCGAACGCGATGGCCATCGCCTGGGCTATCTGCGCATCACCCAGTTCTCTGAGCCGGTGCCCCAACAGGTTGCTGAAGCGCTGGAGGGCCTGCAAGATCAAGGGATGGAGGGGCTGGTGCTGGATCTGCGCAACAACTCCGGTGGCTTGGTGAGCGCTGGCCTGGCCGTGGCCAATGCCCTGCTCGATGGCGGAGCAATCGTGGAAACCCAGAACCGCGAGGGCTTCAGTGACGCCCAGCAGGCCAACCGGGGCCAGCTCTATGCCGGTCCGATGCTCACCCTGGTGAACGGCGGCACCGCCAGCGCCAGTGAAATCCTGGCGGGAGCCCTTCAAGACGACGAGCGCTCGGCCCTGCTCGGCAGTCGCACCTTTGGAAAAGGTCTGATCCAGACCCTGATCGGGCTGGGGGGAGACGGCAGCGGCCTGGCAGTCACCGTGGCCCGCTATCTGACCCCGAGTGGGCGCGACATTCAGAACCTGGGCATTGCCCCTGACCGTGTGCTGCCCCAGCCGGAGCCCTTCAATCCCGGGGGCGACCAGGACACCTGGCTGGATCTGGCGGTGGAGCAGCTGAATGAGCACCTGTCAGCGGCATGAGTGCCCGCACGTATCACGATCCGCTGCACGGAGCGATCCGGCTCTCGCGAGAGGAGCCGGCGGAAGCTCTGGTCATCGATCTGATTGATACGGCGCCCTTTCAACGCTTGCGCCGTATCCGGCAACTCGGACCCGCCTATCTGACCTTTCATGGCGCGGAGTCGAGCCGCTTCACCCATTCCCTCGGGGTGCTGCACCTGGCCCGCCAGGCCCTCACCAACCTCAGCCGAGAGCACCCGGAGCTTCAGGAGCATGCCGGAGTGCTGCTCGCCGCGGCCCTGTTGCACGACGTGGGCCATGGCCCCTTGAGCCACTCAGGGGAAGAGATGTATGGGCTGCATCACGAAACCTGGTCGAGCCGCCTGATTCGCGAGCATCCCGCCCTGCGCACCCCCCTGGAAGCCTTCCAAAGCGGCTGCGCCGATCAGGTGGCGGATCTGCTGGAGCACGGCCGCTACCGCAACCCGGCGATCAAGGCCTTGGTGAGCAGCCAGCTGGATTGCGATCGCCTCGATTACCTGCTGCGCGACAGCTACAACACCGGGGCCAGGTATGGGGTCCTGGATCTCGAGCGGATCCTCGCCAGCCTCACCCTGGCGCCCGATGGATCCCTGGCCCTGCAGCCCAAGGGACTGATGGCGGTGGAGCACTACCTGGTGGTGCGCAACTTGATGTACCGCAGCGTGTACAACCACCGCCTGAACGTGGTGTGCAACTGGCTGTTGAACCGCAGCATCAGCCTGGCCCGGGAGCTGGGTCCCAAACAGGTGTGGGCTGATGCGGTGATGGCCCGTTGGCTCTGGGAACCGGATCAACTGGATCTCGAGAGCTTCCTGGGCAACGACGATGTGCGCACCGGCTACCACCTGCAGCGCTGGCAGGAGGAGGGACCGGAGCACCTGAGCGAGCTCTGCGGGCGAATCCTCAACAGGCAGTTGCTCAAAGCCGCCGACCTCAGTCACACCCCCCAGGATCGCCGCCTGGCCCTGCTGGCCAAGGCCCAGCGGCTCAGCGAGGCCAAGGGGTTGCGCCCCGATCTCTGCTGCGGGCTGCACCAGCAGAGCAACCATGGATATCACCCGTATAAGAGTGGTCTTCGCCTCTGGGACGGGCAGCAGCTGGGGGCCCTCGAGCGGCGCTCCGCCCTGGTGCAAAGCCTGGTGCAGCCGACGACCACGGCCTGGTTGATCCATCCTCCGGACATCAGTGCAGAACTGCGCCAGGTGATGGCCTGCGACACCCCGACAGCAAGGCCATCCGAAGGCCCCTAAGTTGCCCGGCATGCAGGCCCCGAGCATTCGCCTCCAACTCTCCAGTGAGCGCCGGGCGCAGGCCACGGCCTTGGAAGAGATTCAGCACCAACTCGGCGCGATTCAAGGATCTGGATCAGCTGTGCTCTGCTCTGCGGACCGCTGTTTGACCCTTCCCGAACTCCGGCAGATCACCTCGCTCTTGGCCGAGGCAGGCATCGCCTTGCGGCGGGTGGAAGCCACCCGAGCGATCAGCCTGGTGCCCGCTGCAGCCCTGGGCCTGGAAACCGCCTTGGCGGGGGAGAGCACGAGCGATGAGCCCCCCGCAGAAGCCAGCAGCGCCAGCGGTCTCTGCGTCCATCGCTCCACCCTGCGCTCTGGAGACCACCTGCAGGTGGAGGGCTCGGTTCTGGTGCTGGGCGATGTGAACCCGGGGGCGCGGGTCAGCGCAGGGGGTGACGTGCGCGTGTGGGGTCGCCTGCGGGGGGTGGCCCATGCCGGAAAAAACGGCAACACAGCGGCGCGGATCGTGGCGATGCAGCTCAGGCCCCTGCAGCTGCGGATCGCCGATGCGGTGGCACGGGGCCCGGAAGACCTGCCTCCGCCTGGGTTCTGCGAGGAAGCCCTGCTGCTCAATGGTGCGATCGAGATTCGACCGGCGGAGCCAATCTGGCCTCAGGAGCTCAACGCCGCTTAGCGGTTGACCAGCCCCAAGGCCCCAAGTAGGCCCGCACAGGCCATGAACCAGAGCGGGGAGATCTTGGTGCGCAGCATCAGCACACACACCACCAACGAAACCGCATAGGCGGGGGTGTCGTGGTCAGAGATGCGCAGGATTTTCAAACCCACCGCAAACAACACCCCGAGGGTGATCGGGCCCATCGCCCGCTCAAAGGCGAGCCGCAACGGCGAATCCTTGAAGCGGTTCCAGCTCAAGGCAGCCGCCACCATCAACAGAGTCGATGGCAGCAGGATGGCGACCTCAGCCATCACTCCGCTCAACACACCCCAAAGGGGACCTTCCCGGTAGGCGGCTCCCATGCCCAGCAATCCGACGATCATCGAACTAGGCCCCGGGGCACCCTCGGCGATGGCATAGATCTCGGCGAACTGCTGGGAGCTGAGCCAGCAGTATTTGTCGACCGCGAGGTAGTGGTATTCGGTGAGCAGGGTGTTGCCGCCGCCCAGGGAAAACAGGGAGAGGCTGAGGAAATCCCAGATCACCGCGAGGAGGTTCTGCCAGTCACTGAGGTCTACGGGCTGACAAATTGCGCTGGCCATCACGCTCATGGCCGAACCTTCGGTTGACGCGGCCAGTACCAGGCCATCGCCAACGGACCTGCCACTAGCACCAAGGGAACGAGGCGCACGTGGAACACCGACATAGCAAGAAAGCTGATGCCGGCGAGCCCCAGGGCGATTGGATCCTTGCTGTAGGCCCCGGCGATCTTGAAGCCCATCGAGAGCGCCATGCCTGCTGAGGCGGTGATCACTCCGGCGAGGAGACGATTCACCGCCATCGACGTATGCAACTCGTAGTAAGCCAGGCCAAGGGCCATTAACAGCGCGAAGGGCACCAGCAGAATCCCGGCCATGGCCGCCAGGGCACCGCTCAAGCCACGGAACTGACTGCCGATGTAGATGGCCATGTTGATCTGATTAGGGCCGGGAAACAGACGCGCCACGGTGAGTCCGGTGACGAACTCCTGTTTGCTCATCCAGCCGCGCTCTTCGACCACAATCCGCTCACTCCAGGCGGAGAGGCCTCCGCCGAAGGACGAGAGGGCGACCTGCTGCATGCCCCAGAACAGCTGCCAGTGGGTGGGGGCCGGGGTGGTCTCTCCCATCAGTTGTGCACGAAGTGAGGATCGGGAGGCAGCTCTCCTTCTTCGTGGAAGGCGGGGTCGAGGGGATCGGGAGCGCTGTACTTCTTGGCCTCGTCCCAATCGCGCTCAAAGGTGTCTTGCAAGCGCTTAATCACCTCTGGAGCATCCACCTCAATCCCCAACTCCCGGCGCACATCGAAGGCGCTGCGGTCGATATTCATCGAACCGGTCATGGCGGCGCGCCCATCCACCAGGATCAGCTTGGCGTGGAGTTTCAGGGCCTTCTGCCGCCGGATCTTCACGCCGAAGAGCTCCATCACCCGCAGGGAGCTGAAGGTGTCGTAGACGTCCCAGTCGCTGAGGCCGTGCTTGCCCCCACACAGCACCCGCACCTTCACGCCCCGCTGCCGAGCGGCAACGATCCGCTCGAGGATCACGGCATCAACGTATTTGGGGTGCTGAATCCAGAGGGTCTTGCGGGCCGCATCGATCACCCGGGCCATCTGACCGCGGCTGTGGGCGTTACTCCAGACCAGCCCGACATCCAGACGAGGCTCAAAGAAGCTGCGATGCCAATCGGCCTCGAAGCCGGCCCGCACCTGCTCGATCACCACCGGATCGTGGCTGATCACGCCGTAGTCGCGGGTTTCGGTGAAGTACTTATCGGAGAGGTTGAAGGTGGCGATCAGCACCGCATGCCCATCGATCACCATCGATTTCTCATGGGTGACGGGGAAGCACTCACTGGTCCAGGCCACCTCAAAGCCCCAGCTCTGCAGCAGGGCATAAGCCTCATCGTTCCAGCGATCGCCCCCCGAGGTGTGGGGGTTGAGCATCACGCGAATGGCCACACCACGCTCATGGGCCCGGCGGAGGGCCTGCTCCACCGCCTCGCTCTGGAGCTTGAACTGCTTGAGCAACAACTGCTGCTTGGCTTGATCGATCAGAGCGACCACGGCTTCAGCCCCGTCATCGGGCATCACCAGCAGGCGCTGGGGAGACGGTGCACTGGAATCCATGGCCAGAGGAGAGAACAGCCGATTTCTAAAGGGGTTTTACCCGCCAAGCCAGCTCCCTTAACCCAGGGAAAACAGTGAAATTGGGCTTACCCTTGCGGCACGATTTCGTGCACTGTGACAAGCACCGGCTGCCGCTTCATCCTGATCTGCTCAGGCAAGGGAGGCGTGGGGAAGACCACCCTCACCGCCAACCTGGGCATCGCCTTGGCCAGGCAAGGCATGCGCACCGCGGTGCTGGATGCCGACTTCGGTTTGCGCAACCTCGATCTGCTGCTGGGCCTGGAAAACCGGATCGTCTACACGGCCCAAGACGTGTTGTCGGAGAGCTGCCGCCTGGAGCAGGCTCTGGTGAAGCACAAGCAGGAGCCAAAGCTGGCCCTGATGCCGGCAGGCAATCCACGCATGCTCGAGTGGCTCAAGCCCGAGGACATGCAGAAGATCGCCGCGATGCTCGGCGAGTGCCATGACATCGTCTTGATCGACTGCCCGGCTGGCATCGAAGACGGCTTCAAGAACGCCGCCGCCGCCGCCCAGGAAGCGATTGTGATCACCACCCCTGAGGTGTCGGCCGTGCGCGACGCCGACCGAGTGATCGGCTTGCTCAACACCCGCGGCATCAAGCCGATCCAGATGGTGCTCAACCGGGTGCGCCCCAAGATGATGGCCAATCAGGAGATGTTGGCGGTCGACGATGTCACCGACATCCTTGCCCTGCCTCTGCTGGGCCTGGTGCTCGAAGACGAGCAGGTGATCGTGAGCACCAACCGCGGCGAACCGCTCACGCTCAACGGCAGCAATTCTCCGGCGGCGACGGCCTACGGCAACATCGCCCGGCGGATCTGCGGTGAGGAGATCCCGCTGATCGATCCCTCAAAAGTGCGGCAGGGCCTGCGGGCCAAGCTCAGCCGCCTGATGCAAACCAAGATTTTCTGATCCGATGACCCTGCGCGACTTCATCGACAAACTGCTGCGCCGTCAGCCCGCCAGCGCCACCACCGCCAAGGAGCGTCTGCAGCTGGTGCTGGCCCATGACCGCAGTGATCTCAATCCGGAACTGCTGGAGCAGATGCGCAAGGAGATCCTCGAAGTGGTGAGCCGCTACGTGGAGATCGACTTCAGCGAAGGCGATGTGAGCCTCGAAACCGAAGACCGCGTCACCGCCCTGGTGGCCAACCTGCCGATCCGCCGCGCCAAGGTGAACCCCGGCCTGCCAGCCCCCAGCGAGGAGAGCGACAGCCCCAAAGCCGAGACCGTGGAAGAGCCGGAGGAGCCCGCTCTGAGCGAAGCCGAAAAAGAAACGGTCGTGAGCTGAAGCGAAGGCATCGGACCTGGGGAATCCTTAGGCAGATCCCCTCGCTCCTTGCCCATGAGCCCACGCTTGAGCCAGCCCACCGCATCAGAGCGGAACGTGCTGGTTTTGCTGCAGCGGGGCCTCAGCAATGGGGGGATTGCCGAGCAGCTGCTGTTGAGCCGCCGCACGGTGGAGTGCCACATCTCCCACCTGCTGGCTAAAACCGGTTGCAGCAACCGCACCCAACTACTTCTGTGGTCGCTGGCCGAGGGATAAGCTCTGGCAAGGAGCTTGCTTCTCCTGCCGGCTTAGCTCAGTGGTAGAGCAGCGCTTTTGTAAAGCGAAGGCCATCGGTTCAAATCCGTTAGCCGGCTTTTCGACACCGCACTCGGTAGAGCTGAACACACTCCTGATCCGCCGACTCCCCTGAGGATGGGCGGGTGTCAGGAAGAACGCGATACCATGCGAGAAGCCGTGTTCGTGGTGAGACACAGGCCCAATGGCGGCTTGGTCGCTGAGTGCCAGGCGCTCAGGCTTTGCGTCAGTGCGATGGACCATGAACAATTACAGGAAGAGGCCCGGGATGCGCTGATCAGCGCAGTAGGCCCAGCCCATATGAGCTACCGGGTGCGGATGCGCCGACCTGCACACACGGCGCGATGATCCCGACACGCGCCCTCTTGCTTCAGCGTTTACTGCACTCGGCGGCCTCCGTGGGAGGCATCGCGCTGGTGATCGCAACCGTTGTCGAATGCAGCCTCATCAGCGTGCAACATCACGCGCTGTTCTGATCCACAGCTGGAAAGGGCCAGCTAGCTACGGCAGCGTGAAACCGGATTGGAGGTGCTGCAGATCGAGCATCACGATCGTGGCCCACACCACCAGGCTGATCGCCCCGGCTGCTGCAGCAAAAACAGCGAAGTCCTTCAAGGCGATCCGAGCAACGCCCCCGAGCTTAGAGACGACTGCTGCGTCACTTGGTCGGGCAACCCTGGCGGGGAGTCAGAAAGAACAGCAGGTTGCACTGCAGGCGGGTGAGGTCATCGAGGGCGTGCTCCACATCCGCCCCAAAGCCAGAGCCTTCGCGCTGAGCGGTCGTGGACGCTGAACCAATCGGCGGCGGCAGCAACTCTGCCGCTCTGCCCATGGGAGCCGCCGTGAGCATCGCCCCCAGCAACAGTGCACCAGCAATGGTTTTCATGACCCTTCGCAGCCTCTAGTTCCTGCTTAGCCAGGAATCAGAGGGGCGTCAGCTCACAGCAAAAACCCCGCCCGCCGGAGCGGCGAGCGGGGCTGCAGTGGGATGGATTCCAAGGCGTGGGGATCGGAGGATCAGCCCACGCTCCAGACGCCACCGGCAATGTTCACCAGAGGGGCAACGATGCTGGTGCCGGCCAGGAACCAAGCGAAGGCGGCGCCACCGCAACCACCGAGCCAGAAACCGCTGGCGAATTCAGCCCAGCCGGCCTTGGTGAAGAGGTCTGCCGGGGGGTTATCGATGGTGGCGTCAGCGGGCTGCACGTTGGGGCCGCGACCGGCGGTGCCGTAGATCGACAGGCACACGGTCAGGATCGACACCAGACCAACGGTGGCCAGCAGACCAGCGGTGCTCGCGTAGTCGGTGTTGCGCAGGGGGCCGCAGATCGCGAAGGGGCCGTAGAGGAAGAAGCCATGGGCCATGCCCACTTCCAGACCGCGACGGTTGGGAGAGAGGGACGGGCGATAGGCCGGCAGCGCGTTCAGGAAGGCGCGGCTGAAATAGCTGCTGTTGACGGGAGTGGCCAGATTGCCGACGCAAGGGTCGGCCACGGGGGTCACGGTCATCGGTTGGAGGAAGGTGGTTGGCGGCGATGAAGCGGCGACAGCTCAGTCGCGGGCTTCGATCACGTTGAACAGCAGGGCCATGGCCACCGCAGGAGCCAGGATCCCGACAAGGGGCACGAACACCGAGGGCATCCAGGCGGCGACGAAGTCTCCGGTCATCAGCGTGGGCCAATACAGCTACCGTTCGGCACTGTAAGGAGCCCTTCTGGAACTGCCGAATGGCGCTTCCAGGGGCGAAATAAAAATTCAGACCACCCCCATGACACAGGCCCTCTCTGGTGCCGCAATCGCCATCGTGATTGCCGTCTTCTGGGTGCTGGGGCGCCCCAAGCGCACCATCCTGCGCTCCACGGACACCTCAGCGATCGCCGCCCTCAATCGCGGTCAGATGGAGCTGGTGATCCCAGCCGACGTGCGGCTGGAAACGCAACGCCAGGCACGGATTGCCGCTCTGCCCGCTCCCAGTGATCGGCGCGGCCGCCTTCAGCTGTTGCAGCAGCTGGAACACAGCTTCCTCAAGGGCGGTCTGGCCCGGAGGGAAGCGATGGAACTGTGCGTGGCCTGGGGGCACCGCGATGCCTTGCCCCTGATCCGCCGCGGCCTGCGCGATGCCGACAGCCAGGTAGCCCTGCTGGCGGCAGGCGCGATGGATAGCTTCCGTGGTCGCACCAGCCCTGCGCTTGCCGCAGCTCAGGCCGCCAAACCGCCCCGCAACGTTTCGCGGACCCGGTAGATCGGCCGGCCCTGACTCTCGTGATACGTGCGCATCTGCAGTTCTGAAAGCAAACCAAAGCAGAACAGCTGCACCCCAGTGATCAGGGCGAGCACCGCCACCAGCAGCAGAGGTCGTGTGCCGATCTGGGCCCCCCCAAGCTTCACCGCCAGCAGGTAGGCGCTCAGCACGGCCCCGACCGCCATGGCGCTGATGCCCCCGAAGCCGAACACATACATCGGCCGGGTGAGGAAGCGCTTCATGAACCACACGGTGAACAGATCCATCAGCACCCGGAAGGTGCGATCAATCCCGTATTTGCTCTGCCCGAACTGCCGGGCGTTGTGGTTCACCTTCACCTCCGCGATGCGGGCCCCCTCGATGAAGGCCAGAGCCGGCAGGAAGCGATGCAGCTCCCCGTAGAGGTTCATGTCTTCCACCAGCTCCCGCCGATAGGCCTTGAGGGAGCATCCGTAGTCGTGCAGCTTGACCCCGGTGACCCGGGCGATGAGCCCGTTGGCGATCTTGCTCGGCAGCAAACGGCTCACGGCATGGTCTTGGCGCTGGTGCCTCCAGCCGCTCACCAGATCAAAGCCCTGCTCCAGCTGCTCCAGCAGCATCGGGATATCCGCCGGGTCGTTCTGCAGATCGCCATCGAGGGTGACGATCACACGCCCGGAACTGGCATCAAAACCGGCCGCCATGGCCGCCGTTTGTCCGTAGTTGCGGCGCAGCAGCACCGCCACCAGCTCAGGCACCGCCTGGGCCTGTTGCCGCAGCACATCCGCCGTACGATCGCTGGAACCGTCATCGACGAGCACCAGCTCAAACGGGCATCCCAGGGGGCGAAGGGAGGCAAGCAGGCGCTCCACCAACAGGGGCAGGCTCTCCTCTTCGTTGAAGAGGGGCACCACCACCGACAGTTCAGGCATGCCGCGAACCTAGGCGAGGGTTGTGCCGTCGTGGCAGCGCACCACCCGGCCGGCTCCGCGTAGCTCCTGGCGGTAGTGCGTGCTCACGGGGTGATCGAGGTGGGCATCGAGCCCATCGATCCCCAGGCCATCGCGGCCATGCTGCCGCCCTGAGCTGTGCAGGTAGCGCCCGCCCCCCAGATGCAAGCCCACATGGGTGCAGCGCTGGGGTGTGCCGAAAAAGATCAGATCCCCCGGGCGCAGCAGGCCGTAGCAACCGGGAGCCACCGCCACGGGCTGACAGAAGCGCTCCTGCTGATACGCATCGCGGGGGATCCAGATGCCCACCGAAGCAAAGGCGCTCTGGGTGAAGCCCGAGCAATCGAAATCCGGCCCCAGGGTGCCGCCCCAGAGGTAGTGGTTGGGCTGGCTCTGGGCCTGCGCCCCGAACGCCAGCACGGCAGGGATCGCCTCTGCAATCGCCTCGGCATCCAGCAGACGCGGCCTCGGGGGGCTCACCGCGCGGGCATGGCCGAGTAGATCCTGAGGATCCAGCCAACCGGGGTAGCCATCCTCCAGCAGGCGCACCCGCAGCCGCCGGCCTGTCGGTTGTGCTTGGTTCAGCACCTCCAGGCAACGCTCCGCAGCGGCCTGGGTGGCCAGCCCCGGGCCTTGCCAATGGCTGTAGAGATTGAGCGGAGCGCAGAGGCGCCAGGTGCTGCCGCCATGCAGCAGCTCCAACGCCACCGGAGTGCCCTCAGACAATCTGCCTAATCTCGCCATTGCCCCCCTTGGCTGCGATGGCGTTCTACTGCCCGGATGGGGCGATGGCACAACAGCTCCAGGCGGCCATCGAGGCCCTGGAGGCCGAGGGTCGCCCGGGCTTGAGCGAGCAGCTGTCGGTGAGCTGGATTCGCTACGACAAGCCCCTGCGCCCCAGCGCTGGGCCGGTGGGCTCCGCCCCTGGTGCGAGCTGGCGTGGTGATCAACCCCGCTATCCCGCCAGCGTGGTGAAGCTGCTCTACCTGGTAGCCGCTGAAGCCTGGCTGCAGGGCCAGCTGATCGACGACAGCCCCGAGCTGCGCCGCGCACTGGCCGACATGATCCGCGACTCCAGCAACGACGCCACAGCTCTGGTGGTGGACCTGCTCACCGGCACCAGCAGCGGGCCCGAGCTGCCTGCTGAGGCCTTCCAGCGCTGGAGTGAACAGAGGCAACTGATCAATCACTGGTTTGCCTCCCTGGGCTGGCCCCAATGGGAGGGCTGCAACAGCTGCCAGAAAACCTGGGGGGATGGCCCCTACGGCCGGGAGCGGCAGTTCTATGGAGATCAGCTGGAGAACCGCAACCGCCTCTCCACCGACCTCACCGCCCGGGTGCTGCAGGCCGTGATGGCCGGCGACCTGGTGTCGCCACCGGCCTGCGCCCGGATGCAGGAGCTGCTCTACCGCAGCCTCGATCCCGCCGAGAGGGCCGCGGATCCGGAGAACCAGGTGGATGGCTTTCTCGGGGCTGGCCTGCCCGCCGATGCCCGCCTCTGGAGCAAAGCCGGCTGGATGAGCCAGGCCCGACACGACGCCGCCTACGTGGAAACCGAGGGCCATGCCCCGATGCTGTTGGTGGTGTTCAGCGAAGGGCCAGAGCGGGCCAGGGATGAAGCCCTGTTGCCGGCACTCTGCCAACGCTTACTGCAGGCCTGAGGGGCTTCAGGCGGGATGGCTCCCAAACGGGAGCCGATTCAGAAACGGAGAGGGAGGGATTCGAACCCTCGACAGAAGTTGCCTCCTGTAACTCCTTAGCAGGGAGCCGCTTTCAACCACTCAGCCACCTCTCCAGCGGCCCGCAAAGCCTATCAGCCGTTGGTGCCCGGATCGCGCTGCTGGGGGAGCCTCGGCAGCCGATGCTTGAAGCCGCAGAGGATTTCCCAGGGAATCGTGCCGATCGGCTCACTCCAGGCCTGGGGATCAATCCGCTCGCCGCAGTCCTCCCCCAGGAGGGTGACCACACTGCCGGCCTCCAGGTGGGGGATATCCGTGGCATCGAGCACCATCTGATCCATCGTGATCGCCCCCACCTGCCGCAGGCGCTGGCCCTGGAAGAGCACCTCCAGGCGGTTGGAGAGCAGGCGGGGCACCCCATCGGCGTAGCCGATCCCCACCACCGCCAGGCGGCTGGCGCGCTGGGTGATGAAGCGGTGCCCGTAGCTGACCCCAACCCCCGCCGGCACCTCCCGGATCAGGCTGACCCGGGCGCGCACATGCATCGCCGGCTGCAGCGCAAGGCTCGATCCCAGGTGGGCAGCCGGGCGCTGCCCATAGAGGGCTAGGCCAACCCGCACCAGGTCGTAGTGCAGTTGCCGGGCCCGCAGGGTGCCGGCGGAGTTGGCCAGATGGCGGCAGCCGGGATCAATCCCCTGCCGCTGCAAGCCGCTGAGCACCTCGTCAAAGCGTTGCTGTTGCTGGCTGGTCAATGGGTCGAGGCCCGTGCCCGGGGCATCGGCATCAGCCAAGTGGGAATAGACCCCCCCAAGGCGCAGGGCATCCAGCCCGGAGAGGGCCTCCAGCAGGCGGGGGCCCTCCTGCCAAGGAGCCCCCAGGCGGGACATGCCGGTGTCGAGCTTGAGGTGGGCCACCATCTGGCGCCCGCTGCCGCTGGCCAGGTTCTGACAGAGCAGGGCCTCGCGCATGCCGCTGAGGGTGGGCATCAGCTGCCAGTGCAGGCAGGCCCGCAGCTCATCGGGGTGACTGAGATTGCCGAGCACCAACACCGGCTGATCCAGCCCCGCCTGGCGCAGCTCCAGCCCCTCCTGCAGGGTGGCCACCCCAAAGCAGCTGGCACCACCCGCCGCCGCCGAGCGCGCCACCGGCACCGCCCCATGGCCGTATCCATCGGCCTTGACCACCGCCATCAGCTCGCAGCCCGGGGTCAGGGCTCGTTGCAGGGCCCGGGCATTGGCTTCGATCGCCCGCTCATCCACCTCCACCCAGGCCCGCTGGCGCGGGTGGGGCTGAGGAGCCCATTCAGCGGAGAGGAGGCCTCCCGATGCAGCAGCAGACGAGGCTTCAGACATCCCCTTTCAGGCTACGTGGGCTACAGGACAGACCTGGAAGCTGGACCTAGCATGCCCCCAATTCCAGGAGCTGCCATACGGCGGCCCCCAGGCGGTGCTCCCATGGGCTCGGTTCTGGTTCTGAATGCGTCCTACGAGCCGCTGAACATCACCAGCTGGCGGCGGGCCTGCGTGATGGTGCTCAAGGGCAAGGCTGAAGGGCTGGAGCACCTGCCCGGCCGCCAACTGCGCCCGGGCCTGGCCCTGCCCACGGTGATCCGCCTGCGGCAGTTTGTGCGGGTGCCCTTCCGGCCCCTGCCCCTCACCCGCCGCAACGTGTTCCATCGCGATGGGCACCGCTGCCAATACTGCGGCAGCCAGAGCGAACGGCTCTCGATCGATCACGTGATCCCCCGCAGCCGCGGCGGCAGTCACAGCTGGGACAACGTGACCACGGCGTGCCTGCGTTGCAACGTGCACAAGGGCAATCGCACGCCCCGAGAAGCGGGGATGCCCCTGAGCCCTCCGCCGCGGCGTCCCCTCAGCGGGCCCCTTTTCGAGGCCCAACGTCAGATGGCCGCGGGCGATCACCAGGAATGGGCGAAATACGTGCTGGGTTGGGACGACATCCCCGACCAGCCAGCAGCGGCCTAGTCGAGCCCTGAGGCCTGCTGCGCCAGCTCCTCGAGCTGCCGGCGTTGATCGGCAGACACACAGGCCCCGATCAGTTCCGCCAACTGCCCCTGCAGCACGGGCTCCAGTGAGAAGTTGCGCCCCAGCCGGTGGTCTGTCGTGCGGTTGTCTTTGTAGTTGTAGGTGCGGATCTTCTCGCTGCGGTCACCGCTGCCCACCTGAGCCAGACGGGCAGAGCGCTCCTTGGCATTGGCCTCGGCCAGCTCCCGTTCGTAGAGCTTGGCCCGCAGGATCTCCATCGCCCGCTCCCGGTTCTGCAGCTGGGAGCGCTCCTGGGTGCAGAACACCCGGATCCCGGTGGGTTTGTGCAGCAGATCCACCGCCGTTTCCACCTTGTTCACGTTCTGTCCGCCGGCCCCACCGGAGCGGGCCGTGCTGATCTCCAAATCGCCAGGGTCGATCTGCACCTCCACCGGATCGGCCTCCGGCATCACCGCCACCGTGGCGGTGGAGGTGTGCACGCGGCCCTGGGATTCGGTGGCGGGCACCCGTTGCACCCGATGCACCCCCGCTTCGAACTTGAGCTGGCTGAACACGCTGTCGCCCTGAATCGCCAGGATCAGCTCCTTGTATCCCCCCAGTTCCGCTTCTGAGGCACTCACGGGCTGCACTTTCCAGCCCACGCTCTGGGCATAGCGCTCATACATCCGGGCCAGATCGCCGGCCCAGATCGCCGCTTCATCGCCCCCAGCTCCGGCGCGGATCTCGAGCATCACGCTGCGTTCATCGCGGGGATCGCGGGGCAGCAGCGCCAGGGTGAGCTCCTCCTCGATCGCCGCAATCCGGGTCGCGAGATCGGCGAGTTCCTCCTGCGCCAAGGCTTCCATCTCCTGATCGCCCCGGGCTTCCTTCAGCAGCGCCTTGGCGTCCTGCTCCTGCTGCCTCCACTGGCAAAGCTGGTCGTAGCCGCTGACCAGCGGCTCCAGGCGAGCACGCTCGCGGGCAATGGGCTCAAGCTGCGCGGGATTGGCCGCCACATCGGGGTCAGCCAACTGCCGCTCAAGCGTGTCGAATGTGGTGCGCGCCGCCTCGAGACGTTCACGCAGGAAGGAAGCGTCCATCAGGAGAGCTCAGGCCAGCAAAAAGCCGGACGCCCAAGAGCATCCGGCCCACCAATCACGCGTGTCACCCGAGGGGGTGATCCGATCAGGCCTTGGCAGCGGCTTCTGCCTTGGGTTCTGCCTTGGCAGCATCGGCAGCGGCGCTGCCCATGCCGTATTTGCGCATGAAGCGATCCACACGACCTTCGGTGTCCAGGATTTTCTGGGTACCGGTGTAGAAGGGGTGGTTGCCACTCCACACGTCGACGTGGATCTCGGGGGAGGTGGAGCCGGTGGTCATCACCACCTCTCCGTTGCAGATCACCTTGGCATCGGGATACCAGGTGGGATGGATGTCGGCCTTCGGCATGACGAGTACGGGGCTGAGGTGCGGGTGCTGAATCAGCGCTTGGAGAACTGAGGAGCCTTACGGGCTTTCTTCAGGCCGTACTTACGGCGCTCCTTGGCGCGAGGGTCACGGCTGAGGTGGCCTTCGGTCTTGAGAGGCTTGCGGTTCTCGGGGGAGAGCTCGCACAGGGCACGGGCGGCGCCTTGCTTGATGGCGTCAGCCTGGCCGGTGAGACCACCACCACGCACGTTCACCAGCAGGTCGTATTCAGCACCGAGACCCAGGGTCTGCAGGGGTGCCTTGACCGCCGCCAGATACACGGGGTTGTAGTTCAGGTAGTTATCGCCGGGGCGACCGTTGATGGTCACGGTGCCGTTGCCGGGCACAACGCGAACGCGGGCCACGGCGGTCTTACGACGGCCGGTTCCCCAGTAGACGACTTTGGTGGAGCTCATTGGGCGGAAGCGGCGGGATCGAGGGCCAGAGCCTTGGGCTGCTGGGCGGCATGGGGGTGCTCAGCACCCTTGTAGACCTTCAGCTTGCGGAACAGCTGACGACCGAGGGCGTTGTGGGGCAGCATGCCCTTCACAGCCTTCTCGATGATGCGCTCGGGGATCCGGGCCTGCAGAGCGGCGAAGGTTTCGGTCTTCATGCCGCCGGGACGGCCGGAATGACGACGGTAGACCTTGTCGGAGGCCTTGTTACCGCTCACCTTCACCTTCTCGGCGTTGATCACCACGACGAAGTCGCCGGCATCAATGTGAGGAGCGAAGTTGGGGTTGTTCTTACCCCGCAGAACCGAAGCCACCTCGCTGGCAAGCCGGCCGAGGGTCTGGTTCTCCGCGTCCACCAGATACCACTGGCGAGCGGAGGAATCCTGAGGAGGGACGAGAGTCTTGTTCATCGCGCCGGCGGGCCGGTTCGGATAGGACCCCATCACCACGGCAGAGCGGGGTGGGGTTGGGACAGGGTGTCTGGACTGAAGGTCTCGACTTAGAACGGCAGCTACCCGATCACTCGGGTGGCCAAAGCTCATGGAGTGAACCTACCGCTTCGCCTGACCCCCTTCGGAAGACAGGACTTTGGAGCAGGAGCATCAAAAGCTGGCGATCTCCCGAAGGAGCGTTCGCCGTGGGCTGGGCCGCCGAAAAGTTCGGCAGATCAGCTCTGAGACCGGCAGACCCAGTCAGTGCATGGAAGGCATGGACTGACTCGGTGCTGCTGGCGGTGCATCAGAGCACTCCAGCAAATACCGCGGTTGACAATCGTACCAGGCAGCCTGGGGGAACACCTCACTGGAATAGCCCACCCGCAGCAGGCACAACCCCTGCGGGGGAGCGGCTTCCTTCACCTCGTGCCGGGCCTGGCTGCGCCAGCGGCGGCGAAAGTCATCCAAGCTCAGGCGCCCCTCGCCAACGGCCACCAGCTGCCCCATCACCAGGCGAACCATGCCGTAGAGGAAACCGCTGGCCTGGAGCTCCACTTCGATCAGATCACCGCGCCTGAGCACCTGCACCTCCTGCAGGGTGGTGCGGGAATGGGAGCGGGCGCTGCCGGCCCGCTCAAAGGCGGCGAAGTCGTGCTCACCAAGCATGTCCTCGAGGGCTTCGCGCATGCGGGCTTCATCCAGGCGGATCTGGTAGCGGTGCCAGCTCCAGGGGGCCAGAAACAGATTGGGAATGCGGGCGTTGTAGAGGGTGTAGCGGTAGCGGCGATAGCAGGCCGAGAAGCAGGCATGCCAGTCATCAGGCACCGCCGCTGCGGCCCGCACCCGAATCGTGCCTGGAAGCCGTCCGTTCAACGCAGCCGCCCAGCGCTGCGCGGGGATCGGCCCAGCGCCATCGAAATGCACCACTTGTCCGGCGGCGTGAACGCCACTGTCGGTGCGGCCCGCCGCCACCACACGCACGGGCCGATGGGGATCCAACTGGGCGATCGCTTCCTCCAGGGTTTGCTGCACGCTCGGATCCCGTGGCTGACGCTGCCAGCCGCAGTAGGCGGAGCCGTCGTATTGCAGACACAGGGCGATGCGGCGGAGCGGCTCAGCCACGGGGCAGGCTCCTGAGCGAACGCTCAACACAAAAAACCGCGCGGACGCCAAAGCACCGCGCGGTTAGGGAAGTGGAATTCACGTCCGAAACGGACAAAACGTGATCAGACCAGCTCGATGATGGCCATTTCGGCTTGGTCACCACGGCGGGGCACGGTGCGGATGATGCGGGTGTAACCGCCGTTGCGATCGCCGTAACGCTCCTGGGCCTTGTCAAACAGGGCATGAACCAGCTGCTTGTCGTAGATGTAGCCGATGGCGCGGCGACGAGCGGCCAGGCTGCCGTCTTTCGCCAGGGTGATCATGCGCTCGGCTTCATCACGCAGGGCCTTGGCACGGGCCTTGGTGGTGGTGAGGCGACCCTCACGGATCAGCTGCGTGGTGAGCGCGCGCAGCATCGCTTTGCGTTGGTCGGCGGGGCGCCCCAGCTTGGGGACTCGGCACTGGTGTCGCATGACTAGAGAGCGAGGGGAACGAGGGGGATGAAGGAATCAGCCAGGGCTGATGGCGTCAATCAGGCGCTGGTGCGGCTCTGGGGCAGGGAGATACCGATGCGCTCGAGGGCCTCGATCACCTCATCGGCGGACTTGGAACCGAAGTTCTTGATTTCCAGCAGGTCTTCGTAGCTGAAGCCCATCAGGTCAGACACGGAGTTGACCTGGGCACGCTTCAGGCAGTTGTAAGCGCGCACGGAGAGGTTGAGCTCCTCCAGGGGAATCTGCGCTTCAGCGGAGGGCTCAGGCTCCAGGCCCGGCTCTTCCACCATGGTCAGGCTGGCCAGGGGCTGGAACAGCGCAATCAGTTGATTGGCGGCTTGGGCCATGGCGTCGTCAGGGGTGACGGAGCCATCGGTCTGAATCTCGAGGCGCAGGCGCTCACGGGCGGAGCCGCCTTCACCCACAGCGGTCTCATCGACGCTGTAGTTGGCGCGCTGCACCGGCATGAACACGGCATCGATCTGGAGCAGATCGATGGCGGAGGTGTCTTCGGTGCGGCGATCCACGGGGCGGTAACCGACGCCGCGCTCAACGTGCACTTCCAGCTCGAGGCTGTGGCCGTCGGCGACGGTGGCGATCGGCCGCTCGGGGTCGATCACCGTGACCTGGGAGCTGAACTGCAGGTCACCGGCGGTCACGGTGGCGGGGCCGTTCACCACAAGGCGGCCGATTTCCAGTTCGCGGCTGCGGCTGCTGACGGCGACGTCCTTGCAGTTGAGCAGGATGTCGAGCACGTCTTCGCGCACGCCGGGAACCGTGGCGTACTCGTGGTTCACGCCAGCGATGCGCACGGCGGTGATGGCACTGCCCTCGAGGGCGCCCATCAGCATGCGACGCAGGGAGTTACCCAGGGTGATGGCCTGACCCCGCTCGAGGGGACCGATGACAAAGACACCGGTTTGGGAGCGGTCATCGGCGATCTGGTGATCAACCCGATCGATCTGGTACTGCAACACGGTCTGAAGCTCAGAAAGGTGGAACACCCCGCTCTGGGGCTAAGGAAGGCGTCGAATCAGACCCGGCGACGCTTGGGACGGCGGCAGCCGTTGTGGGGCAGGGGGGTGACGTCACGAATCAGGGTGATTTCGAGACCGGCCACCTGCAGGGCGCGGATCGCGGTTTCACGGCCCGAACCGGGGCCCCGAACCAGCACTTCGATCTGGCGCATCCCCTGCTCAAGGGCGCGACGTGCTGCTGCTTCGGCGGCGGTTTGGGCAGCGAAGGGGGTTCCCTTACGGGCTCCCTTGAAACCGCTGGCACCAGCGGAGCTCCAGGAGATCACTTCACCGGCGGTGTCAGTGATGGAGACGATGGTGTTGTTGAAGGTGCTCTGGATGTGCGCAACGCCGTTGGGCACATTGCGCTTCGTCTTTTTCGAGCCGGACTTTTTGGCAGGCTTGGCCATGGATAAAGCCCTGCAGCGGCAGGGAGGTGATCAGGGAACTGAGGGGAGCAGCCTGGTGACGTCGACCGGGATAGGCCAATCGGCAGGTGCGGATAACGGCCAGAGGCCAATCAAGAAAGCCGAGGCTTACTTCTTCTTACCGGCCACGGTCTTACGGGCGCCGCGGCGGGTACGGGCATTGGTGCGGGTGCGCTGACCGCGAACGGGCAGGCCGGCACGGTGACGACGACCGCGCACACAACCGATGTCCTGCAGGCGCTTCATCGCCATGCCTTCCTGACGGCGCAGGTCGCCTTCCAGGGTGAAGCCCTCGGCGGCACCGCGGAGCTTCTGCACGTCGGAATCATCGAGATCCTTGACGCGGGTGTCAGGGTTCACACCGGTTTTGGCCAGAATCTTCTTGGCCGTGGTGAGGCCGATTCCGTACACGTAGGTCAGGGCGATTTCGATCCTCTTGTCGCGAGGAATATCAACGCCGGCAATCCGAGCCACAGAAAAAACGTTGGGGGTGAGCAGGGGAAAAGCTCAAAACACGGGGGTTTGAGCTCAAGGGTGGTCCAAATGGACCGAAGGCAAGAAAGTCAGACCAGGATCAACCCTGGCGCTGCTTGTGCTTCGGGTTGGCGCAGATGACCATGACCCGACCGTGCCGGCGAATCACCCGGCACTTGTCGCACATTTTCTTGACCGAGGCACGCACCTTCATGGGAGCGGTCTCTCCAAATTTCCAAACGACGAACTTACCACAGGGGTCAACCCAGAAGCGCTGAGATCCGCCCTGCGATCTCCTCCACGCTGCCTGCCGCCTCCACCGAAGCGATCAGACCGCGCTCGCGGTAATAAGCGATCAGGGGCTCGGTTTGCTGGCGATACACCTCAAGGCGGTGACGGATCACCGCTTCGTTGTCATCGGCGCGGCCGCGGGAGAGCAACCGCTGCACCAGCACGGCATCGTCGAGCTCCATCAAGACCACCAACTCGATGGACTGACCCAGATCAGCGAGAAGGGCCGCCAAGGCATCGGCCTGGGCCACGTTGCGGGGGAAGCCATCGAGCAGCCAACCGCCGCTGTGGTTCTCCAGGCGGCTGCGAACGATCGCCAGCACCAGGGCATCGCTCACCAGCTCGCCGCGGGCCATCACGGCTTCGGCTTCCTGACCGAGGGCACTACCGGCGGCCACTTCTGCCCGCAGCAGATCGCCGGTGGAGAGGTGGAGCAACCCCTGGCCTTCGGCCAGCTGCTGGGCCTGGGTGCCCTTACCGGCGCCGGGGGGACCCAGGAAAAGAAGACGTTGCTTCATGGCAGGGAAGAACGAAGCGGAGGAAGAAAACAGAAAACGAGAGGGTGCCGCCCTACTGGCGCACCATGCCCTCGTAGCGCTGGGAGATCACCGCCGTTTGCAGCTGCTTGGCGGTCTGAATGGCCACACCCACCAGGATCAGCAGGCTGGTTGCCCCCAAGCCCTTGAAGGTCTGCACCTGGGTGGCGGATTCCACCGCCGAGGGGATGATCGCCACAGCACCCAGGAACAGGGCGCCGAGGAGGGTGAGCCGGTTCTGCACGCCACCCACGTAGGTGGCGGTGGCGGATCCCGGGCGCACGCCAGGAATGGCCACACCGGAGCGCTTGAGGTTGGTGGCCAGATCCACCGGGTTGATCGTCAGCGTGGCGTAGAAGAACGAGAAGCCGATGATCAACGCAAAAAACAGCAGGGCATAGACCCAGGGTGTGCTGCTGCTGGGGTTGATGTAGCCAGCCAGATCAATCAACCAGGGAGACTTGGTCACATTGGCGATGGTCAGGGGCAGAAAGACCACGGCCGAAGCAAAGATGATCGGCATCACGCCCCCGGCATTGAGCTTGAGGGGCAGGTAGCTCTGGCGCGCACTGATGCCGCCGCCACCCACCTGGCGCTTGGCACTCACGATGGGGATACGGCGGCTGCCCTCTTCCACGCAGACAATCCCGACGATCGTGACGAGAAAGACCGCCACCAGCACAACGATGCCGGCCACAGCGTCGCGGCCACCGGTCTGTGCCAACTCAATCGTGGATCCCAGGGCCCGGGGCAGGGTGGCCACGATGTTGAGATAGATCACCAGGGAGGCGCCTTGGCCAATGCCGCGCTCGGTGATCACCTCGCTGATCCACATCACCACCATCGAGCCGGTGACCAGGGCGGTCGCTGTCTGCAGCACGAACACCAGATCGGAGGTCCCCGCGAGGGCGTAGGGACGCAGGATCAAGGCGAACACGATGCTCTGAAGCAGGCCCCAGCCCAGGGCCACATAGCGGGTGTATTGGGCGATCTTGCGGCGCCCCGCCTCGCCTTCGTTCTTCTGCAGATCCTCCAGCTGAGGCAGCGCAGACGTGAGGAGCTGAATGATGATCGAGGCGTTGATGAAGGGGAGAATCCCCAGACCAAACACCCCCAGGGCCGAGATGCCGCCCCCGGTGAAGATGTCGAGGAAGCCCAGCAGCGACCCCCCTTGGGCGATGAAGCTCTGGAAGGCAACGCGATCGATGCCGGGCACAGGGATATAGATCCCGAGGCGCACCAGCAGCAGCAGGCCCAGGGTGACCAGCACCCGGTTGCGCAGATCCTTGGCCTGGATCAGCTGCGTGAGGATTTCACCGGCACTGGGGTTACGACCCCGGCTGACGACCATGGCGGGCGAGTGAGAACAAGAAAAAACCGCCTGGCAATCCTCAGAGGATGACCAGACGGAACTGACCTTAAGGCTTAGCGGCGAGTCTGAGCGGGCTCAGATCACTTCGCAGGTGCCACCGGCGGCCTCGATCTTCTCGCGAGCGCTGGCGGTGAAGGCTGCAGCTTGAACGGTGAGCTTCACCTTGAGCTCCCCGTTGCCGAGCACCTTCAGGGGGTGCTTGGGGCTGGTCACAATGCCGTCTTTGACCAGGCTGTCGATGGTGACAGTGCTGCCGGCCTTGAGGTCAGACAGCTTGGCCACGTTGATCACCGTGTAGTTCTTGGGGTTGATCACGGTGAAGTGCTTGAGCTTCGGCACCCGGCGGTACAGAGGCATTTGGCCACCTTCGAAGCCAGGACGGGTCGGGCGACCCGAACGGGACTTCTGACCACGCATGCCGAAACCGCAGCTGGCGCCTTGGCCGGCGGCAATACCGCGGCCCTTGCGGAGCTTGCGGCGACGGGCCCCTTTCTGGGGGGCGAGGGTTTGGAGATTGAGCGACGTCATGGCGGTCCTCAGGAGTAGATCTGCTCGAGGGAGATGCCACGCTCCTTGGCGGTCTCCTTGTGGGTCCGCAGGCCGGACAGGGCGTCCATGGCGGCGCGGGCGTTGTTCAACGGCGTTTTGGAGCCGAGACGCTTGGCAAGAACGTTCTTGATGCCGGCAAGTTCGAGAACCGTACGGATCGAACCGCCCGCGATCACACCGGTACCAGGGGCAGCGGGGCGGATCAGAACGCTGGCAGCACCATCGCGGCCATTGCTCAGGGTGGGGATGGAGGAGTGACGGGTGAGGGGCACCTTCACCAGATGCTTCTTGCCATCGGCCACGCCCTTGCGGACAGCACCGATCACATCGCCGGCCTTGCCGACGCCCACGCCCACCTGGCCCTTCTCGTTGCCGACGACAACGATGGCCCGGAAGCTCATCTTCTTACCGCCCTTCACGGTCTTGGACACGCGGCGGATCTGCACCACGCGCTCTTGCCACTCGGAGTCGCGCTCCTGGCCACGACGGTTGTCGCGCCCACGGCCACCGCCGCGACGGTCGCCACGGCCTTCGCCGCGACCACCACGGCGATCCTGCTGCTGGCCTTCGGCCGCTGCAGGGACATCAGCTGCCGCTGGGATGTCGTTGGTTTGGGTGTTGTTGGTTTCGGTCATGGTGAGAGCAGGGATCAGAACTGAAGGCCCGCTTCCCGGGCGGCGTCAGCCAGGGCCTTGACACGGCCGTGGTAGAGGTTGCCGCCACGATCGAAGACCACCTGTTGAATGCCCTTGGCAAGGGCACGCTTGGCGACGAGCTGACCAACGGCGACGGAGGCATCGCAGTTGGCGCCGATCGTGACTTTGGCGCGCAGCTCCTTGTCAACGGTGGAGGCAGAGCAGAGGGTGCTCTGCGCGGCATCGTCGATGACCTGCGCGTAGATGTGGTTGTTGGAGCGGAACACCGCCAGGCGCGGACGCGCGGCAGTGCCGGAGAGATTGCGGCGCAGACGGCGGTGACGCTTTTGTGTCTGCTGCTTGCGAGAAAGGGAGGACATGGCAGTACAGGGTAGAGACGCTTAAGCAGACCTCACTTCTTACCGGTCTTACCGGCCTTGCGGAGGATGCGTTCGCCCTCGTACTTGATGCCCTTGCCCTTGTAAGGCTCAGGGGGACGGATGGCGCGAACCTTGGCAGCTTCGTTGCCCACCAGCTCCTTATCGGCGCCGGAGACGAGCACGGTGGTGTTGCCGTCGACAGCGAAGGTGACGCCCTCGGGGGCGATCATCTCCACCTGGTGGCTGTAACCAGCGCTCACAACGAGCTTCTTGCCCTGAACGGCGGCGCGGTAGCCCACGCCAACGATTTCGAGCTTGCGGGTGTAACCCTTGCTCACCCCTTCCACCATGTTGGCGACGAGGGTGCGGCAGAGGCCGTGGCGCTCACGGGAGCGACGGTTATCGCTGGCGGGAGACACCACGATGGTGGTGCCGTCCTGGGCGATGGACACACCATCAGGGAGGGTGCGGCTGAGCTCACCCTTGGGGCCTTTGACCTTCACGTCGAGACCGTTGAGGGTGACGGTGACACCACCTGGAACGGAAATCGGCGCTTTACCAATACGAGACATGGATCAACCTCCCTGATCAGTAGACGTAAGCAAGAACTTCGCCACCGACGCCCTGCTTGCGGGCATCGCGGTCGCTCATCACACCCTTGGAGGTGGAAATGATGGCGACACCGAGACCGCCCAGCACTTTGGGAAGTTGACGCGTGTTCTTGTAGATGCGCAGGCCAGGCTTGCTGACGCGCTGCACAGTGCGAATCAGCGGCTGACGGTGCTTGCCGCTGTACTTGAGCTCGAGCACGAGGTGCTTCTGAACGCCTTCACCCTCTTCAGAGATCTCAGCGATGAAGCCCTCCTGCTGGAGCACCTTGGCAATGCTGCGGGCCATGCGTGAAGCAGGCACCTTCGTGGACTGGTGACGTTTCTCACTCGCATTGCGAATGCGGGTGAGCATGTCGGAAATTGGATCGTGATTAGCCATTGTCGGGACCGAAGAGGGCTCAGTTGCTGCGGAACGGCATTCCCATCTCGCGGAGGAGGGCCCGGCCCTCTTCGTCGTTACGGGCAGTGGTCACGATGGTGATGTCCATGCCCCGGATGGCGTCGATCTTGTCGAAGGAGATCTCAGGGAAGATGATCTGTTCCTTCACCCCAAGGGTGTAGTTGCCACGACCGTCGAAGCTCTTCTCGCTCACACCGCGGAAGTCGCGGATGCGGGGCAGAGCCAGGTGAATCAGACGCTCGAGGAAGGCATACATGCGATCACCGCGGAGGGTGACAGCCACACCAATCGGCATGCCCTGGCGGATTTTGAAGCCAGCAATCGCCTTCTTGGCGCGGGTCACCACCACCTTTTGACCGGTGATCGTGGCCAGCTCCTCGATGGAGGCCTCGAGGGCCTTGGCATTTTGAGCGGCTTCGCCGAGGCCCCGGTTCACGGTGACTTTCACCACCTTGGGGACTTCGTGAATGTTCGAGAGGTTGAGATCCTTCAGCAGCTTGGGCTGGATCTTCTCCCGATAGTTCTGTTTGAGGGACATGACGGGGAAAGGGAGTGCGCTTCTGGGCTTGGTCAGAAGGCGGACAAGGTCGAATAGAGAGAGATCAGTCGAGGATCTCGCCGGTTTTCTTGAGGCGGCGCTTCTTGGTGCCGTCCTTCTCCACCACGAGTTCCACGCGGCTGGCCACCTTTTTGGAGGTGGAATACAGCATCACGTTGGAGGCGTGCACGGAGGCTTCTTCGGTCACGATGCGACCGGTTTCACCCTCCTGGGTGGGCTTCATGTGGCGGGTGCGCAGGTTGATGCCCTGCACGACCACACGGTTTTCGTAGGGAAGGGTGCGCAGGACCTCACCGGTCTTGCCCTTGTCCTTACCGCTGATCACCTGAACGGTGTCGCCCTGCTTGATGCGCATCTTGGTGCGCACCTGAGCCTTGGCTTTAGGGGTGGCAGTCGCCATCTCAGATCACCTCCGGAGCGAGGGACACGATCTTGGTGAAGTTGCGGTCACGCAGTTCGCGAGCCACGGGACCGAAGACGCGGGTGCCCTTGGGGTTGTTGTCGTTGCCGAGGATCACGGCAGCGTTGTCGTCGAAACGGATCGAGTTGCCGTTGACGCGGCGAAGGGTGGCCTTGGTGCGAACCACCACAGCCTTGACCACATCGGACTTTTTCACGCCCATGTTGGGCATGGCGTCCTTGACGGCGGCCACGATCACGTCGCCCACGTGGGCGTAACGACGGTTGGTGCCCAGCACACGGATGCACTGGATGCGCTTGGCGCCGCTGTTGTCAGCGACGTTGAGGAAGGTTTCCTGTTGAATCATGGGGAGGTCTCCTCAGCTGGCGCTGCTGTTGGTCAGCACCTCGGCCACGGCCCAACGCTTGGTGCGGCTGAGGGGACGGGTTTCGGTGATGCGGACGCGGTCACCCACCTTGCAGGTGTTGGCCTCATCGTGCGCCTTGTAGCGCTTGGTGCGGCTCACCGTCTTGTTGTAGATGGGGTGAGGGAAGCGGTTTTCAACCGCCACCACCACCGTTTTGTCCATCTTGTCGCTGACGACGGTGCCGACCCTTTCCTTGGTTGCCATAACGGTTACGAGGGGATCAGGAAGCGGCGGAGCGCTGGCGCTCCGTTTGCACCGTCAGCAGCTGGGCCAGCTTGATGCGGGCGGCCTTGAAGCGGTGCGTGGATTCGAGACGGCGGGTGGCCTGCTCGAAGCGAAGGGTGAACAGCTCGCGACGGGTGTCGTCGATCTGGGTGGTGATGTCGCCGTCGGAGAGCTTGCGCACTTCGGCGATGTCGGGACGGGCCATGGTCAGGACTCCACGGTGGCGGCCGCAGGAGCAGCCTGAGCAGCGTCCTGATCTTCGAGGGTCAGGAACTTGGTTTTGACGGGCAGCTTGTACTGCGCCAGGCGCATGGCCTCTTTGGCGATCTCGGGGGTGATGTCAGCACCGCCCATCTCAAAAAGGATGCGGCCGGGCTTGATCACAGCCACCCAGAACTCCGGGTTGCCCTTACCGGAACCCATCCGGGTTTCGGCGGGGCGCATGGTCACCGGCTTGTCGGGGAAGATCCGGATCCAGATCTTTCCGCCCCGCTTGACGTAGCGGGTCATGGCACGGCGGCTGGCCTCAATCTGACGGGAGGTGATCCACCCGCACTCTTGGGCCTGCAGAGCGAACTCACCGAAGGCGATGGTGTTGCCACGGGTGGCGACACCGCGCATGCGGCCGCGCTGCTGCTTACGGAATTTGACGCGTCTTGGACTCAGCATGGTTCAGGCCTCCTGATCACTCTTCGTTCGAACGGTCTTCGAACTGTTGGGGCCGACGGCTGGCGCGGCGCTTCGGCGCAGCACCCACGGGCACCTTCTCCTGGTTGCCGGGCAGCACTTCGCCCTTGAACACCCACACCTTGATCCCCAGCACCCCGTAGGTGGTGGTGGCCACCTTGGTGGCGTAATCGATGTCGGCGCGCAGGGTGTGCAGCGGCACGCGGCCCTCGCGGGTCCACTCGGTGCGGGCGATCTCGGCGCCATTGAGGCGGCCGCTCACCTGCAGCTTGAGGCCCAGCACCCCAGCGCGCTGGGCGCGCTGGATGGCCATGCGGATCACGCGGCGGAAGGCCACGCGCTTCTCCAGCTGCTGGGCGACGTACTCGGCCAGCAGGTAGGCATCGGCATCGACGCGCTCCACCTCGACGACGTTGATCCGCACCTGACGGGCGGTGTCACCGATGGTTTTCTGGATGCCGCTGCGCAGCTCCTCGATGCCGCTGCCCTGACGGCCAACGAGCACGCCGGGGCGGGCGGTCTTGAGTTCCACCTCAAGCTGATCGGCCTTGCGGGCGATCACCACGTCGCTGATGCCAGCGGCGCCGTACTTCTTGTGGATGAACTTGCGGATCCGATCGTCCTCCTGGAGGAGGGTCGGATAGGTCTTGCTGGGGGCAAACCAGCGGGAGCGGTGTTCCTGGGTGATCCCCAGGCGCAGGCCGGTTGGATGGATCTTGTGTCCCATCGGTCGGTGTCCTCGGGGGTCAGGTGGCAGGAGCCACAGCGATGCTGATGTGGCAGGTTTTTTTCTGAATCGCGTAGGCGCGACCCTGGGCCCGGGGCCGGAACCGCTTCATCACGGGACCCATGTCCGCACTGGCGGCACAGATCACGAGGGAAGCGGGGTCGAGACCCAGGTTGTGCTCGGCGTTGGCCACCGCGCTGCGCAGCACCTTGGTGATGGGGCCGGTGGAGCGGTAGGGCATGAACTCGAGCATGATCAGCGCGTCGCGGTAGGAGCGACCGCGGATCTGATCGAGCACCCGGCGGACCTTGGAGGCCGAGCCGCGGATGTAGCGGCCGTGGGCCTGAGCAACGGTGGTTTCGGTGTTGGCCATGTCCTCAGCGACCTCCTTTCTTGTCCTTGATGTGGCCGCGGAAGTTGCGCGTGGGCGCAAATTCCCCGAGCTTGTGGCCCACCATCTGCTCCGTCACGTAGACGGGCACGTGGGCCTTGCCGTTATGCACGGCAATGGTGTGGCCGATCATCATCGGCAGGATCGTGGAAGCCCGGGACCAGGTTTTGATCACGGACTTGTCACCGGCGGCGTTCTGCTTTTCAACCTTGCGAAGCAGGCTGTCGGCGATGAACGGGCCTTTTTTGAGTGAGCGTCCCATAGCGGTTTAAACGAACAGCAAAGCGGTGAGTTGGATCACGAATCGCGTCCGCCGCGGCTCCGCTTGGAGGTGCGACGACGTTTCCGGAGCACAAACCGATTGCTGGGTTTGTTCCGCTTGCGGGTTTTGAGACCCAGGGCCGGCTTACCCCAGGGGGTGACAGGGCCGGAACGGCCGATGGGCGCGCGGCCCTCGCCACCACCGTGGGGGTGATCGCAGGGGTTCATCACGCTGCCGCGCACCTGCGGGCGACGGCCGAGCCAGCGGCGACGACCGGCCTTGCCCAGGCTGGTGTTGCGCACTTCGGAGTTGCCCACTTCGCCGAGGGTGGCGTAGCACTCACGGCGCACCAGGCGCACCTCGGTGGAGGGCAGCTTGAGGGCGACATAGTCGCCCTCCTTGGCCATCACCTGGGCGCTGGCACCGGCGGTGCGCACCATCTGGCCGCCGCGGCCGGCGTAGAGCTCCACGCAGTGGACGCTGGAGCCGAGGGGGATGGCCGACAGCGGCAGGGCATTGCCGTTCTCGATCGGAGCCTCGGGGCCGGACACCACGGTGGAGCCCACGGCCACCCCGGCCGGAGCCAGGATGTAGCGCTTCTCGCCATCGGCGTAGAAGAGCAGCGCCAGGCGGGCGTTGCGGTGCGGGTCGTAGTGGATGGCGGCCACGCGGGCCTCCACACCGTGCTTGTCACGGCGGAAGTCCACGAGGCGGTAGAGGCGCTTGTGGCCACCGCCGCGGTGGCGGCAGGTGATCACGCCACGGTTGTTGCGGCCCTTGCGCTGGTGCTTGGCCACCACCAGGCCCCGCTCGCGTCCGCGGCCGGTGACTTCAGCGAAGTCGCTGGCGACACGGGTGCGGGTGCCGGGGGTGATGGGGCGGTACTTACGGATTCCCATGATTCGTTAAACCCCTCAGGCTTCAGGGAAGAGCTGGATGGCGTTGCCATCGGCCAGGCGCACCACGGCCTTCTTCACCTGGGCACGCTTGCCGGCGAAACGGCCCACGCGACGGGTGCGACGCGGGGGATTCATGGTGCTCACACCGACGACCTTGACGTCGAACAGTTGCTCGACGGCGGCCTTGATGTCGGGCTTGGCAGCCCGGTGGTCCACCTCGAAGGTGTACTGGTTCTGCTCGATGGCCCGGGTGGCCTTCTCGGTGATCAGCGGCCGGCGGATCACATCCGCCAGACGACCGTTAAAGCGTTCAGTCATCGCCGTAGACCTCCTGAATCTTCGCGAGCGCTTCCTCGCTCACCACCAGATGGTTGGCGTGGAGCAGATCGAACACGTTGAGCTGATCAGCGGCGATCAGCTTCACCTTTTCAAGGTTGCGCACCGAACGGCGCACCACCTCACTGGGGGCATCCAGCACCACCAGCACCTTGGCACCATCGGCAATGCCGAAGCGGCTCAGGGCAGCGGTGATTTCTTTGGTCTTGGGGGTGTCCAGACCAGCCGCGAAGCCCTTCACCACGATGATGTCGGCGGCGCGGCTCATCAGAGCGGTGCGCAGGGCGAGGCGACGCTCCTTGCGGTTCATCGCCAGGGTGTAGGTGCGGGGCTTGGGCCCGAACACCACGCCACCACCGGGACGCAAGGGGGTGCGGATCGAACCCTGACGGGCGCGACCGGTGCCTTTTTGCTTGTAGGGCTTGCGGCCACCACCAGCGACCTCAGCGCGGGTGAGGGTGCTGGCCGTGCCCTGACGGGAATGGGCCAGCTGGCGCACCACAGCACGGTGCACCAAGTCTTTTGCAGACGTTTCCTTGGCGACTTTCAGGTCAAGGCTGGCTTTGCCGGCCTCTTTGCCCTGCCAATCGCGAACAACACAGTTAGCCATCTCTGTCCTCCTCAGTTCGCGGCTTTAAAGCCCACCCGCTTAGCGGGGAGGATGTTCAGCAGGGCGCCGGGCTTACCGGGCACCGAGCCCTTCACCACGAGCAGGTTGCGCTCGGCATCCACTTTCAGGATGGTGAGCCCGCGGGTGGTGATTTGCTTGCCGCCGTAGCGGCCAGCCATGCGCTTGCCGGGATACACGCGGCCGGGGGTGGTACCGGCACCGGTGGAACCGGGCTCACGGTGGTTCTTCGAACCGTGGGTCATGGGGCCGCGGCTGAAGCCGTGGCGCTTCTGGTAACCAGCGAAACCACGACCGATGGTGTCGCCGCTCACATCGACCTTCTGGCCCGCCTCAAAGGCGGCCACGGTGACTGCGCTGCCGAGCTCCAGACCGTCGACGGAGTCGACGCGGTATTCCTTCAGGTGGCGGAGAAGCTCATCGCCCGACTTCGCCAGGTGGCCCTTGGCGGGCTTGTTGACGAGCTTGTCGCGGATGTCACCGAAGCCGAGCTGAACGGCGGTGTAGCCGTCAGTGCTGTCGGTCTTGAGTTGGGTAATGCGGCAGGGGCCAGCCTCGATCACGGTGACCGGAATGGCCCTGCCTTCGTCGTCGAAGAACTGGGACATGCCCAGTTTCTTCCCAAGAATGCCGATGGACATAAGGAGGGAGATACGCCAGCTGGACCACCACTCCTCTGGAGTGGCGTAGCTGAATCGATGAACGCGAGTGGACCGATGGAGCGGGAAGTTCTGGGGAACCAGAACCAACGTGAACCAATGCGGCTGGGCTAGCGATGTCGAATCAGCGGGGGCTGGGACTTGCTCCAGGGGCTGAACGACAGGCGCGCAGACCGTAAAGAGCAGTTTCCCGGCGACTCAGAAGAGCCACACGGGCCCGGGAAGGCCGCCACCACTGGCGACCTTGTGCATTGCCCTGGAGGCCCGGCTAGCGGACGGGCACAGTTGCAACTGCACAAGCGAACACCATACCTCAGCACCTTCCACCCCTTTGCTGCGATCAGCTGCCAGACTTCCCGGAGCGCTGATCCGCCCCATGCCTCTGCTGCTCACCGGCCGCGGTTTCCGCCAGGAGCTGGAGCGTGCTGGGGCACTGGCGCTCTACGCCCCATTAGAAGGTGGCGCCGAAACCCGTCTCCTGCGGCGTCTGCGGGCCGCGGGCTATCGAGCCCAACTCACATCAGCGCGGGGGCTTGGCGACCCGGAGGCCTTCCTGCTCCAGTCGCATGGTGTGCGGCCTCCCCATCTCGGTCACCAGAGCGTCGGACGCGGCGCTGCGGTTGGTGAAGTGCAGATGGCAGCCCCGCAACTCGGCCATCTCTTTGAAGGATCAGCCCCCGTGTTGCTGTGGTTGCTGGAGGGCCAGGTGCTCTCCCGGGCCGAACTGGCGGCCCTGCAGAACCTCACCCAACGGGAACCCCGCCTCAAAATCGTTGTGGAGATGGGCGGTGCCCGCTCCCTGCGCTGGCAGCCCCTCAGCTCGCTCCTCGCGCAGGCGGCTTGAACCCCGAGGCGGCTCTCCGCCAAGGCCGCTGGGTCAAGTTGATCTGCGGTGCCAGCAACCAGGATCTGGCGGCCATTGAAGATCTCTGCGCCCTCTATGCCGAAGCGGGGGTGCACTGCATCGACATCGCCGCCGATCGCGCCGTGGCGGCGGCTGCGCGACGCGGCATGGCCTGGGCTGAAGCCCGCGGAGCGCAGCGCCCCTGGCTGATGCTGAGCCTGAGTGACGGGAACGACCCTCACTTCCGCAAAGCCCAATTCGATCCCGAGCACTGCCCTAGCGACTGCCCCAGGCCCTGCCAGCGGGTCTGTCCCGCGGAGGCGATCGGCAGCAAGGGCGGGGTGGTGACTGAACGCTGCTACGGCTGCGGCCGCTGCCTACCCGCCTGCCCGCTCGGTCTGATCGCTGAGCAGCAACAGCTGCTCAGCGCCGAGGAGGTACCGGCCCTGCTGCAGGAGATCCGACCCGATGCCGTCGAACTGCACACCCAGGCCGGCAGGCAGGAGGCGTTCCGGCGGCGCCTGGCCCAGCTGGAAGCCAGTGGCATCCCTCTGAAGCGCCTAGCCGTCAGCTGCGGGCTTGAGCGGGGAGCGGGGGCGCAGCCCACCCCAGCGGCGGCGCTTACGGCGCGGGAGCTAGCCCAGGAGCTCTGGCAGCGATTCGCTGAGCTGCGGCGGGCGGGCTTCCGGCCGCTCTGGCAGCTCGATGGCCGTCCGATGAGCGGCGATGTGGGATCGGGCACCGCCCGTTCGGCGGTGAAGCTGCTGCAGGAGCTACGGCCCTGGGCTCCCCCTGGCCCCCTGCAGCTGGCGGGGGGAACCAATGCCCACACCCTGGCCTTGCTGCCCGCGAACAGCGGGGCGGCCGGAGTGGCCTTTGGCGGCATGGCCCGCAGCCTGCTGCAACCCCTTCTGCAGCAGGCGGAGGCCACAGGCAGGCCCCTGCGGGACTGTCCCGACTTGCGGGAGCAGGCTCAGGAACGCATTCAGAGCTTCATTGGCCCCTGGCTGACCCGTTGATGGCTAGAACGCCATCTCGGGAGTCCCTGGCCCCGATGCCAGCCTCGAGCGCAACGATGGTCTCCACCCCTCCCCGCGACACCGCGATCAACACCCAACGGATCACCGACGATCTCGACCGCCTGCTGGAGGTCTTGCCCCAGGGGGTGCAGGAGTCACTGCGGGAAGCGGAGGCCCGCGATCAGCTACTGGAGGTGGTGCTCGATCTGGGTCGGGTGCCAGAGGCGCGCTATCCCGGACGGGCCGTTCCCCTCGGGGCCGCGGTGGTGGAGCGCTCAGACCTGGCGGCCGTGGTGGAGCAGCTGGGCCGCTTCGGAGGTGACAACCGGGCTGGGATCGAGCGCACTTTGCATCGCATCAGCGCCATCCGCAATCGCACCGGAGATGTGGTGGGGCTGACCTGCCGGGTGGGTCGTGCGGTGTTCGGCACGGTGGCGATGGTGCGCGACCTGATGGATTCGGGGCAGTCGCTGCTGCTGATGGGCCGCCCGGGGGTCGGCAAAACCACGGCCCTGCGAGAGATCGCCCGCGTGCTGGCCGACGACCTGAACAAGCGGGTGGTGGTGATCGACACCAGCAACGAGATCGCCGGTGACGGAGACATTCCCCACCCCGCCATCGGCCGGGCGCGGCGCATGCAGGTGGCGAGGCCGGAACTGCAACACCAGGTGATGATCGAGGCGGTGGAAAACCACATGCCCGAAGTCATCGTGATCGATGAAATCGGCACCGAACTGGAGGCCCAGGCCGCCCGCACCATCGCCGAGCGGGGGGTGATGCTCGTCGCCACCGCCCATGGCAACGAGCTGGCCAATCTGGTGAAGAACCCCACCCTCAGCGATCTGGTGGGGGGCATCGAATCCGTCACCCTCGGGGATGAGGAGGCACGCCGGCGCCGCAGCCAGAAAACGGTGCTGGAGAGGGCGGCCGAACCCACCTTTCCCCTGGCCGTAGAGATGCACAACCGGCATCGCTGGCTGGTGCATCGCGATGTGGCCCGCACCGTGGATCTGTTGCTGCGTGGGCAACTGCCACGCCCCCAGGTGCGACAGCTCGACGAGAACGGACACCTCCTCCTCAGCGAGCCCCAGCCCCCAACACCCATAGCCGTCCCCGTGCATCCGCCACGGCCGCGGGTCAAGGCGCCCGAGCTGGCACCCCAGCCCCTGCCTCCCCCGAGCGATATCGCAGGCACCGACACCCCATCGGAGGAACCAACGCCGGGCCCCCTCCAGCTGTTCAACGCCGGACTCAGCGACCAGTTGATCGAGCAAGCCATCCGCAGCCGTCGCTTACCGGTGCAGCTGGTGGGGGAGGTCGAACAGGCCGATGTGGTGCTGGCCGGTCGCCAGCGCCTGGGGCAAAGCCCGGAGCTCCGCCGCCGGGCCAAAGAGGCAGGTCTGCCGATCCTGGTGATCAAGGCCGACACCCTGCCCCAGATCCAGCGGGGTCTGGAGCGGCTGCTGCAACGGAGGGGGGATGACGAGGAGCCGCAACCCGACGATCACACCCAAACGACAGCGCAGCGGGATAACGCTCTGGAAGCGATGGAGGAATGCAGGCTGGCCGTGGAGCAGCTGGTGATTCCCAAGGGACAACCGGTGGAACTGCTGCCCCGCTCCGCCGAAATCCGTCGGATGCAAGCGGAGCTGGCGGCGCGCTACCGCCTGACCTCCGCTGAGTTCGGCAGCGGCAGCCAACAGCGCCTGCGCATCTTTCCCCGCTGAGAGGGGCCAGCGACATTGACGAAGGTGGACTCGCTGTGGGTAACTATCTGGGTGCTGACGACGACGCCCCCGGGTGTCTGAGCCACAGCGCGTTGGGCCGTCGCCAAGTGGTAAGGCAGCGGGTTTTGGTCCCGCCATTCCTAGGTTCGAATCCTAGCGGCCCAGTTTTTCCACTCCCCAGCCAGCGCAAGGGGTTTCAGCGCCAATGATCGCTGCTCCGCTGCTGGTTTTCGACTTCGATGGGGTCCTCGTTGATGGCATGCGCGAGTACTGGTGGAGTGCACGCCGCGCCGCCCTGGCGCTGCGACCCGAACGAGAACTGCCGGAGCTCGCCCCAGCCGGCTTCGCGCAGCTGCGCCCTCTGATTCACAAGGGCTGGGAGATGGTGCTGGCCGCCCTTGAGCTCTCCCGCAGCACTCTTGATCTCAGCGCCTACCTCAACAACTACAGAGGCCAGACCCAAGCGGCCCTCGAGCGCTGGCAGCTGAGCCCAGAGCGCCTGCAACAGGCTCTGGAAACCCTGCGCAGCGAAGCGATCCTGCAGGATCCACTGGCGTGGAGAGCCCTGCATCAACCGTATCCAGGAGTGCCGGAGCGCCTGCAGCGCCTGCAGAGCGAAGGCAGCGACTGGCTGGTGCTCACCACCAAAGGAGGTGCCTTTGCCAAGGAACTCCTCGCCGGCTACGGACTCACAGCCAAGGCGGTCTATGGGCATGAACAGGGCAGCAAGCCCGAGGTTCTGCTGCGCCTGAGCCAAGGGGCCTCACCGCTGTGGTTTGTCGAAGACCGCCGACCGACCCTGGAAGCCGTGCGACACACGGCCGGCCTGGAGGCTGTTCGCTGCTTCCTGGTGTCCTGGGGCTACCTGGGCCCAGGAGACCGGGATGACCTGCCTTCCGGCATCCAGCTGCTGAAGCCGGAACAGTTCGAGCAGCCCTTGGCGGGCTGGCCATAAACCGCTAGCGTACGCCTGTACTACATGCCCAGTGAGCGCCTCGGCGGAACACTTGGCTCCTGAGGTGGCACTTCTTACTGAGAGGTCGCCCAGGATGGCCGAACCCTTCGGCCCAACCGCACAGCGACCCGCACCACCACCTTTCCGCCGATTTCCGTAGAGATGCCTGCCGACGACAAAACCACCAACACCAGTCCCGAACGGGACAAGGCCCTTGGCCTGGTGCTGAATCAAATCGAGCGCAACTTTGGCAAGGGCTCGATCATGCGCCTGGGGGATGCCTCGCGCATGCGGATCGAGACCACCCCCACGGGAGCCCTCACGCTGGACCTGGCCCTTGGAGGCGGCTACCCCAAAGGCCGCGTCGTGGAGGTCTACGGCCCGGAAAGCTCCGGCAAAACCACCCTGACCCTCCACGCCATCGCCGAGGTGCAACGCCGCGGTGGCGTAGCCGCCTTTGTCGACGCCGAGCACGCCCTCGATCCCGTCTACGCCGCAGCCCTTGGGGTCGACATTGAAAACCTGCTGGTCTCGCAACCCGATACCGGCGAAATGGCCCTGGAAATCGTCGACCAGCTGGTGCGCTCCGCAGCGGTTGACATCGTGGTGGTCGACTCCGTTGCGGCCCTCACGCCCCGCTCGGAAATCGAGGGGGAGATGGGCGATCTGGCCGTGGGCAGCCAGGCCCGCCTGATGAGCCAGGCCATGCGCAAGATCACCGGCAACATCGGCAAGTCCGGCTGCACCGTGATCTTCCTGAACCAGTTGCGTCAGAAGATCGGCGTCACCTATGGCAACCCCGAAACCACCACTGGCGGCAATGCGCTGAAGTTCTATGCCTCCGTGCGCCTGGACATCCGCCGCATCCAGACCCTCAAGCGAGGCACCGAGGAATACGGCATCCGCGCCAAGGTGAAAGTGGCCAAAAACAAGGTGGCCCCTCCCTTCCGCATTGCGGAGTTCGACATCCTCTTCGGGCGGGGCATCAGCACCGTGGGCTGCCTGCTCGACCTGGCTGAAGAGCACAGCGTGGTGGTGCGCAAAGGCGCCTGGTACAGCTACGAAGGCGACAACATCGGCCAGGGCCGAGACAACACCATCAGCTGGCTGGAGCAGAACCCGGAGCAGAAGGAGGCCATCGAGGTCAAGGTGCGCCAGAAGCTGAGCGAAAACAGCGACTCGCTCAAACCGGTGGCCGCCGCCGCCGCCAAATTGGCTGCCGCAGGTGCCAGCGCTGCCCAGGAGCCGCCGGTGGCCGCCGCCAGCTGAGGCGGGAGGGCGATCACAACCGCCAAACGAAAGCCCCCCGGCCGAAGGGCCGGGGGGCTTTGTTGCAGCAACGGGGCTGCGGCTCAGGGCAATCGGATCAGGCCGCGTTCAGCAGGGGTTGGGTCTCCTGCTCCTGGGCGGCTGGCGCGGCCGAACGCAGACCCGTAGCCACACGCTCGAGCTCCTGAATGGCTTCGGCACCTTCGAGCTTCACCAACTCATGACCATGGCGGGATTCAACCCAGCTGATGCCGAAGTCGGAGACCAGAAAACGCACCATGTGCTGATCACCAAGGCTCGCGACAAACGAGGCCCCGTGACCATCACGGTCATCTCCGCAGACGTAACAGGTGGCGGGAATTCCCTGGCGCTGCAGCCCCTCAGCCAGCGCGCGCAGGCTCATCACCAGATCTTCAACAACAGAGCGGTATTGCTCAGCCAGACGCGCGAACATGACCGCCCCTGCAATGGATCTAACGATCCTAATCTTTTCTTCAGAATTGCGTGGGTGCGGCTAGCTCCGGTGCGCAAATGCCCACGCAGGTTCAGCCGTCGGCCAGCGTCCACCACCCCAGAGCAGGCCCCAAAAAGCGCACCGTGATCCAGAACAGCACCAGGGCGCCAATCCCAATCCAGGCTCCACGGGTGGTGACCTGCACGAACTGCTCACCCTGACGCTGGGTCAAGGGCAGCCAAGGGGCAATGCGTGGTGAGGTGTCCTTGGGCTTGCTGGAGGCCACCTTGCGCTCCCGCGGGGGCAGGCCCTGATCCACCCGTCGCTTGGCCTCGCCCATCACTCTGCTCTGCTGCGGCAGGGCCAGGTTAAGAGCGGAGAAGGGTTAGGGATTCGGCAGGAGCCGTTGCAACGCAACCCAGGGCTCCAAGGTTTCCAGCACCTGACGGCCCCAACCCCGGCGCTTGAGACGACCATCGAGCACCGCCAGGCGGCCACCATTGCGGCGCAGGCCGGCCACGGAGCGTTGAAGACGTCCCAGCGCCTCCGGCAGCAGCAATTCCCGGAACCAATCCCGCCCCTGGATCCGCAGCGCGGCCACCCGAGCGGCGGTGAGGGGATCCTCGAGGCTGGAGATCGGCAGGGTGGCCGCAACGATCTGACAGGGCAGGGGAAGCCGTGGCTGGTGCTCCAGCCACCAGCCCCAGCTGCAGCAAATCACGCCATTGGCCTCAGGAGCCGTGAGCTCATGGCCCACCCGGCTGCCGAATTCAGCAGCCAAGGCACTGACCAGGCCCAGGCGCAGGCCCTCGTCGTCGAGCAGCACCACCGTTAATCCGGACTGTCCGAGCACCAGACGCCGGCACTGGTCCAGCAAGTGCATCGGGTAATGGGGGGCATTCGGCAGAGCCTGACCCTGGGGGGCGAACAAGGGCAGGGGTTCAAGCAACGGAGGATCCGCCAGGCTCACCTGCACCTGGGGCGCAAAACCCAGCGGAGGGGTTGCCGCCTCCGGCCAGGGACCCACCAGGACAATCCCCCGGCCCTCAAACAACGCAGCGAGCTCCCGGCAGGGGTCGAGGGGCTGGCGGTGCCACTGCCACTGCAGCAGGGTTGGATTGACCGAAGCCCAGCTAGTCCATCCCGCACCGGCGGTCTCGAGCCACTGCGGCCAGGGCTCCGGCAGAGGGCCAAGCAGAGCCAGCAGCTGGCGCAGCGGCGCTTCATCGTCGGGCGTGATCGACACCTGCTGCGCAGGGCCACAGGGTCGAGCGAGCAGGCGGCGACTAAGGCGCTCATGCAGCTGCAGCAAGCTCGTGGCAGCGGCGGGCAGGCTGCGGCGCAACTGCTCCCAGTGCGCGGTTTCAATCACCACCTCCTGGGCCTGGCGCAGCAGAGGCTCCAGCAGCTCCCCTTCCGGCAGCACCAGCTGCCGCTCGCCGAGCAGCCCCTGCCTCCAGACCTGCACCAGCTGGTCATGGCTGAGGAGCCAGAGGGGGGCGGCATCCGGTGGAGCCGCCAGGCCTTCCCAACAGGGCAGGCTGAGGCCCACGGCCTGCAAACGGGGCAGGTCCACCTGCAGCAGGCGTTGCCGCAGGGCCGCAGTCAGCACCAGCGCCACAGGGCGCTCATGCAGCGCCAGCGGCACCAACAGCCCCAGCAGCCAACTGGGATCACTGCCGGGGGCGAGCCGCACCAGGGTCTGGTCGGAGCGCCGCAGACTGCGGGCCACCAAGCGACTCAAGGTGAGGTGATGCGGCCAGCGCGTCTCCCCCTCCTGGCGGAGGAGCGCCTTGAGCTGTTGGTGGGCCTTGGCTTCCAACATCCGCGAATCGTAGGAAGCTGGATCCAGACGATTGTTCAGCAATGACAACCCCCTGGCGTGAGCGACCGGTGGGGATCGTGGGTCTGGGGTTGATCGGCGGATCCCTCGGCCTCGACCTACAGGGCCAGGGGCTGGAGGTCCGGGCGTTGGTGCACCGCGCCAGCACCATGGAGCGCGCCCGGGAGCGCCAGCTGGCCAGCCAGATCGATCTCGATCCTTCCGTGCTGGCCGACTGCGGCCTGATCGTGTTGGCCCTGCCTCTGGATCGGTTGCTTGATCCCGAAGCGGAGCTCCTGGCTGCCCTACCGCGCGATGCGGTGATCACCGATGTGGGTTCGGTGAAGCAGCCGATCTCCACCCTCTGGCAGCAGAAACACCCCCGATTTGTGGCCAGTCATCCGATGGCCGGCACCGCCGAGGCGGGCGTGGAGGCTGGACTGACGGGCCTGTTTGCCGGACGCCCATGGGTGGTCACGCCCAACGAACAGACCGACAGAGACGCCCTCAACAGTGTGCGGGATCTGGCGGAATCCCTGGGGGCTCACTGGCTCACCTGCCCGGCCGCAGCCCATGACCGGGCGGTGGCCCTGATTTCCCATATGCCTGTTCTGGTGAGTGCCGCCCTGCTCCAGGCGGCGGAGCAGGGGGGTGAGGCCGCCGATGCTGCAGCCCTGGTGCGTCAACTGGCCTCGAGCGGTTTCGCCGACACCAGCCGCATCGGGGGAGGGAATCCGGAGCTGGGCACCTTGATGGCCCGCTGCAACCGCAGCGCTGTGCTGGAAGCCCTGCAGCACTACCGCCAGCAGCTCAGCGACCTGGAGGCCCTGGTGCAGGGGGAAGACTGGAGCAGCCTCGAGCGAAGCCTCAGCCACTGCCAAGCCCTGCGGCCGGACTTTCTCTGAGGCCAGCCCTAAAGCTGGGCCTTGAGCTCCAAGGCCTGGCCCTCGGAGGCCAGCAGTTGGCGGCAGGCCATCAGGGCCGACAAGCTCACCCCCGCGGTGCCTTCTCCGGGGTAAATCGCATCACCGCAAAGCCAGAACCCCGGCAGAGGCGTGCGGCTGGCCAAGCCAAAGGGACCAAAGCGGCTGGGATGCTGTCCCAACCCACCCACGAAGCCAAAGGGGCGACCGGTCCAGCCGGCAAACCCCCGCGGCGTGGCCAGCTCCGCATGGAGGTAGGCCTCCAGCGGCAGACCCAAGCCCTGGCACAAGCCCTCCTGCATGGCCTGCAGTGTGAGCTGTTTGCGCTCCTGATAGGCCGCTTCAGGCAGATCAAACCAGGGTTTTGCTGGGGTGAACACGCTGGCGATCACGGTGGCCTGCCCCTGGGGCGCTCGCCCATCCCCCTCGGCACTGAAGGAGACAAACAGGCTGCCGGGATCGGGCCAGTCGATCTGCGCATGCAACGCCCCATCGGGCGGCAACTGATCGCGCTCCACGGCGGCGTAGAGCACCAGGGCCCCTGATGGATCCGGGAACCCGGCGATGCGGTGCCTGTAGGAGGAGGGCAACGCGTCGCCCAACAGCCCAGGCAGCGCCTGGGGTGGCAGTGCGCAGACCACCTGCTTGGCCTGCAGGGCAAAGGGGGCACCGGCCCCGGCCTCACCGCTGACCAGCCAGCCCTCGGCATTCGGCTGGAGTGCGCTGACCCGATGCCGCAAACGCAGCGATCCCCTGGAGGCGGCGAGGGCCTGCTCGAGGGCGTCACTCAACCGCTGCATCGAACCCTGCAGATGCCAGAGCCCCAGAGGCTCCTGGGCCATCGCCAGCACCGTCGCCCCATACAGCGCGGCGGTGCGATCCGCCGGTTCCTGCGAGTAAAGCCGCAGCTGCAGATCGAGAAACCGCCGCAGGCGTGGATCAGCCCCGCAACCACAGAGGCGCAGCAGATCGGCCACGGTGGCGGTGGCAAACACCCCACTGGCAAGGGTCGCCGGCGAGAGGGCGGGCAGGAGCTGCTGCAGGTCCCAGAGACTGCGCGGCGGCAAGACCGGATCCTTGGCCGCAAAGGCCCAGTTGCTGCGATGCAGCCAGGCACAAAGGTCCCAGAAGCGATCACTACCGGGGAACTGCCTGGCCCGCTCCTGCCGCCAGCGCTCAGGATCTCGCCAGAGCCGGATCGGCTCCGACTCTCCCGCCAGATAAACGCTGCAACCCGGATCAAGCGCTGAGGCCTGGGGCAGGGGAAGACCGAAGTGGGCGAACAGGCGCTGATGAATGCCGCCGGGCTCAAAGCCCGCCACCTGAGTGGCCCCCACATCGAACACATAGGGCCCGCGCCGGAAGGTGCCAGCGCAGCCTCCGCTCTGGTGGTGCGCCTCGAGCAGCACCACCTGCCGGTCCTCGGCAGCGAGCAAGGCGGCAGCGGTGAGGCCGGCAATGCCTGCCCCGAGCACCGCCACATCACAACGGCTGGTCATCGCGGCATGCTGGCAGTGCCCAGGCTCCGGCCGCGACGCCTTGAGATCCGATGGCCAAGCCGGAGCTGGCGCCATGGGTGCTGCAACACACCGGAGCGGAGCTCGCGGCCATGACCCCGGTGGGCGGCGGTTGCATCCACAGGGCCTGGCGGCTGGAGCTCGACGACGGGCGTGTGTGCTTCGCCAAGAGCAATCGTGCAGAACTGCTGGCGGTGTTGGAAGCCGAGGCCGCCGGCCTCAAGGCTCTGCGGCAGGTTCTGGAGTGGGCAGTGCCCGCCGAGCCGGGGCCGCTTCAGGTGCCCGAGCCCCTAGCCCTGGGTTTAGCCGGGGCGGACGCGGTGCTGCTGCTGGGTTGGCTGGATTTCAGCCGTAGCTCTGGAGGGGATCCCGCCTGGCAGAGCCTGGGGGCCGCCCTGGCTCAACTGCACCGCAGCAGCCTCAGCCACCACGACGGCCGCTTTGGCTGGGAGCAGGACAACTTCATCGGTTCAGGGCCCCAGCCCAACGGCTGGTGTCACTCCTGGGCCGAGTTCTTCTGCCGTGAGCGCCTGGGGCATCAATTGCGCTGGGCTGAGCGCTCCGGCCATCGCCTGCCCGATGCCGATGCCCTTCTGGAGCGGATTCCCCACTGGCTGGCAGAGCATGAGGCGCAGCCCTGCCTGGTGCACGGCGACCTCTGGAGCGGCAATGCCGCCCTGCTGCAGGGCGGAGGCGGCGCGATCTTCGATCCAGCGGTCTACCGAGGAGATCGCGAAGTGGATCTGGCGATGGCGAAGCTGTTCGGAGGATTCCCCGCCGCCTTCTTCGACGGTTACGAGCGCAGCTGGCCGCTACCGCCAGGCCATCAGCAGCGGCGGGATCTCTACAACCTCTATCACCTGCTCAATCACGCCAATCTGTTCGGCGGCAGCTATTGGAGCCAAAGCGCCTCGAGGATCCGCGCACTCTTGGAGAGCTGGTCATGAGGGAACCGGTGTTCAGCCCAGGTAGTCCTTGCGAAGCGTCTGAGCCTTATTGACCACGGCTGTGCGCTTGTCAGAGGTGGCCAAGTTGCGCCAGCACCATTGAACCCCAACCGCCAGGCCTAAAAGTTCGAGCACTCCAGGGACGATGGGGAGAAGGTTGATGGTGTCAAGGATCCCCTTGATCAGAACCTGGGCAACAATCACGATCACCAGAACGCCCACACCTTTGCCGATGCGGCTCATCTGGCCCCAATCGACATGCGCCAGGGTTGTGTTGAGATTTCCAAGGATCTCGGTGTAGCGCTCAGTGAAGCTGGCGCCCGCATCTGCCGCATCCGGTGTTCCCGTTTCCTTCAGATCGTTGCTGGCGTCTGTCATCACGGTGGGCTTGGGCTATGGCTTCGCCATAAGGTATCTGGGTGGCAACCCCAGCGCCAGAGCGATTGCGCGTCGATGGGCATTGCCTGATCGTTCTCGAGCGGAGTCTCACTGCTACTGCACCCCAGGAGGGCTGCGCCCTGCTGCTGGGGGAGCGGCAGGGGCCTTCGCTGCTGCTGCAACGCATCTGGCCCTGTTGCAACAGCTGGGAACCAGCCACCGAGCGGAACCATCGCTTCCTGCTCGACCCCCGCGAGCAACTGCTGGCCCAGCGCTGGGCTCGGCAGCGGGACTTCCAGGTTCTCGGAGCCGCCCACAGTCACCCCACGAGCGCAGCCGTGCCGTCGCGGACCGATCTGGAGCTCTGCCTGGGGCCCTGCCTGATGCTGATCCATTCCGGCCTGCCCCAACTCGAGCAGCCCTGGGGTGCCTGGTGGCTCAGCGAATCCAGCGACCCTGAGGCCGCCAGCACGCCCCCGATCGAACTGATCTTGGAGATCGCTCTGGATCAAGGGGCCAGGCATTTGGGAGAGTAGGGAGCTGGACAGCGTTTCGCTCGCCCCATGCTTCCCCCCGACACCACCGGCATCGCGCTCAGCCCCGATGAGGTGGCCCGCTTTGCGCGCCACCTGATCCTGCCGGAGGTGGGCATGGAGGGGCAGAAGCGCCTCAAGGCCTCCTCGGTGCTCTGCGTTGGCACCGGCGGCCTCGGCTCCCCGCTGCTGCTCTATCTGGCGGCCGCCGGCGTGGGCCGGATCGGCATCGTCGATTTCGATGTGGTGGATCACTCCAACCTGCAGCGGCAGGTGATCCATGGCACCAGCTGGGTGGGCAAGCCGAAGATCGAATCGGCCAAGGCGCGCATCCTCGAGATCAATCCCCACTGCCAGGTGGATCTCTACGAAACGGCGCTCAGCAGCGAGAACGCCCTGGAGATCGTCCGCCCGTACGACATCGTCTGCGACGGCACCGACAACTTCCCCACCCGCTACCTGGTGAACGACGCCTGCGTGCTGCTGGGTAAGCCCAACGTGTATGGCTCGATCTTCCGCTTTGAAGGCCAGGCCACGGTGTTCAACCTCGATGCCGAAAGCCCCAACTACCGCGACCTGTTCCCCGAGCCGCCACCGCCGGGCATGGTGCCCTCCTGCGCTGAAGGCGGCGTGGTGGGCGTGCTGCCCGGAATCATCGGCGTGATTCAGGCCACCGAAGCCGTGAAGATCATCACGGGCATCGGCACCACCCTCAGCGGCCGCCTGCTGCTGTTTGACGCCCTGGGCATGAAGTTCCGCGAGCTCAAGCTGCGGCCCAACCCCGAGCGCCCGGTGATCGACAAGCTGATCGACTACCAGGAGTTCTGCGGCGTGGGCGGCAGCGCCCCCGGCCAGGAAGAAGCTGGATCGGTGGAGAGCATCAGCGTGACGGAGCTCAAGGCCCTGCTCGATGGCAACACGTCGGGGATGGTACTGATCGACGTGCGCAATCCGCCCGAAGCGGAGATCGGTGTGATCCCCGGCGCCGAACTGATCCCCCTCGATCAGATCGAAAACGGAACGGCTGTAGAACGGATCAAGCAGCTGGCAGCCGGCAAAACGCTCTACGCCCACTGCAAACTCGGCGGCCGCAGCGCCAAGGCCCTGATCGCCCTCAAGCGCCATGGCATTGAAGGCATCAACGTGGCCGGCGGTATCGACGCCTGGAGCCAACACGTTGATAAAACGGTTCCACGGTACTGAAGACAACAGAGCAAACCCTTTAAATCAGCCCAAGGAATGAAGCCACCGAGGGCGGGGATGGCAGCAGCGGCAGATCACAACTCAAAAGCTATATCCACCAATCACAGCGAATCACCACACCAATAGCCAATAGGCACAATGCCCAACCACTCAATAAGAGTAATAACTCGAAGACTTTTAAAGGACGATCTCATGACGCCATTGCTGGCGCTCATTGCATTTACCGTAATCATACTATCACCGGTACTCGTTACAGGAATAGATGCATACACATCAAAAAGAGTCAAGCAAGAGAGCAACAGCTCCGAATTTATTTATCCGTACAATACGGAGTCGCTAAATCAACTGGAAGCTCAAATATCAAGACTCAACAACCGAACGAGTGACTACAAGGCGCCGAAGTCCTCAATGTTCATTGATATTGACATCCAACGAGTTCGCAATATCGACCTCAATAACAAAACTGCTTACATAAGTGGCGTCCTGAAAGGGGCCTGGTCCGAGGCGGACTCTTTATCACGAGGGGGAATAAGCCCCAGAATCTCATACGCGAGTTCTCGCATAGAAGAATCAACCCCTCCCGAAGATCTAATGAACGGGATAGAGCTACAAGGACTCATCAAAGACGACATGCATGAATACACCATGGTCTCGCATCGAAAACTCATAGGCCAGAAGGGAGCTTATTACACATCTGAATATCGATTTTCCGGGAATTTCACGTTTGAACCTAGCCTAACAGACTACCCAGCAGACAAGCAATCAATACCAATATCAGTTAGACATTCATCACTTCCCTCTTACAGACTAAGACTAAAACCAGTAACGACAGGCAGCCACGCACTGCCATCAGATCGGGCTGTGCAGAACTTCAGGGTGTCAAGACTAGAGAGAAACGACCCACACATAGTATTACCTAAGGACAACGAGCTTCTGCGGTATCTGTCAATTAACAGCAAAGCTGACACCGAAAGACGGATACCTAAAAAAGCACTACGCAAATTCAACGATCTCTACTTTGCTAATGAGACAGGGCCATATTCAGTTGCGTCTTGGAATATAACCCTGGAGAGACAACTTTCTACAACGTGGCTTAGATATGTCTTTCCAGTATCGCTATTGCTTATAGCCTTGGTAGTGACTTCATATATCCCTTCTCGCTTTACAGAGGTGAGACTCGCAATACCTCCAACAGTTCTTTTGTCACTTGTTTTTCTTCAACAAGGATCAACTCATGGGATCCCAGACCTCGGAAGCCCAATGCTTCTTGACTACTATTACCTGTCAGCTTACGTAGCAACACTAATATCTTTTGTTGAGTTCATAATCTCGGCCTATTACACCGGCTCAGAACACAGCAATGGCGAGCTACTTTTCAAGAGAGCATCAAGAACGTTGATCATGCTTTGCGCAAGCGTTGGTGCGCCGATCATTTGGGTCCTTGGGAGAGCTGTCTATTTTCTTTTGGCCAACTAGGCCAGCAAACCGAAAAGAGGATGTTCAGTACAACTTCGATAGAGACCCGATCTTGCATAAATCAACCAAAGCATTAAGTCTAATGCTAGAAAAGCAGCTACGCAAATCGTTTCAGCTAGGCGGGTTGAAGAACCATTGGAAATACTGCTTGATAGCCAGCAGGCTTGAATGATTTATCTGATCCCGCCAAACAGTTAAGCCTCAAAGAGAACCAGAACCCATGGACCACAAATGAATAAGTCACTAGCCACAAGACTGATTGCATCAAAATCATTAACCTGAGAAAAGAGCCTTTGGGAATATCGTCCACGGGAATCGTCCAGCGGCATCCATCATGTCTGAGTCAGTATCGCAGCAAGGCTGACAATAGAAAGGACTAAAAGTAGCAAGATAATTCATTCAACCCTGAACGTCACCGCCATCACAGCAGTGATGTCCTTGTCGATGGTGCTGGTGTCGTAGGAGCCGTAATCGTTGGCCTCCGTGGAATTGGGCACCGTGATCTGGAACGTGCCGGTATCCGCATTGGTTATCGCCCCGATGCCAGAACCGGCCTGCCTGGCAATCGCCCCGGCACGATTGCGAGCATCGCGCGTAGCCTTGGCGAGCATGTCCACCCGCTTCTCAGCCAGGCGTGTGTAGGTGTAAGCGGGCTCATTGATCGTGAGTGGGATGCCTTGCCCGATCAGCTGCCCAATCCGGCCGGAGATTTTGTAGATCTTGGCGACGTCCCAGCTGCCGATCAGGATCGCCTGCTTAGTGGTCCAGGTGGTGGAGCGGAGCTCACCGTTGCGCGGGTCGCGCACGATCTCCTTCTCCGACTTCACCGAATCCAGCTCAAGCTCATCAGCGGCAATGCCCTGAGCCCTCAGAAAAGCCACCGTTCTCTCAACCGCGGGCTGTAGGCCCTGGTAAGAGGCCTGCTGGCTGGGGCCGCTCTGGCTCACCTCCACCGACCAGTCCACGTAGTCGGACGTGATCCGTTCTGTGCTCGCCCCGGTGACGGTGATGGTGTCATTGGCATTGCGGATGCCCTTCACCAGAACACCACTGGCAGTGATAAGCCCGGTGGCCAGGATCGCCATGGCAAAAGCCGGGGCAGGCGTTCGCTTCAACAGAGACCAGCCCGCCTGGCACCAGCCCACAAACTGGGCGCGACTGGGAAGGGCACTAATCAGGCCGGACCTACGGGAATCGAGGGGATCCATCTGGCGATGCAACGAACTCCTCGAACCTATGGACACAGAACCGGAGGAGCGGCTGCGGTCATGCGAAGAACCACATCCCAGTGGTAAGCCTGAGATTCAGGCCATCCTTAGGCTGAATCGGCAGACAATCATGCGCTGCCCGGTTGATGACGCTGACCACCCTGTCTGCTCTCGCCTACCTCCTGGCTGGTTGCCTCATCCTGCTGATCGCGATCACAGGCAGCAAGCGTCGATCGAAACAGCAGACCGATCACTACCGCAGCAAGACACTCCCGAGCGAGGCGGGAGGGAGCAACGGGCAGTGCTTCATGGGAGATCGATTCACGGCGACAATCGGCAGAGCTTCCTCAATCTGTGTGAGCTTGATCTCATCTCGAAAACCTTTTACGCCGAAGGGATGGTGTGGCTGAAATATGCAGATCTGCCCACCTGGCTGGACCATTGGGACAGGGAAATCATCGAAGCGCCTGTGAGAGCGCTGAGATTCGTGAACAACGTCGACCGGCACGACCTGAGCCTTGAACTGGAGCCAGTCCTTCCTGTGCAAGATGCCGACTGCCCCAACATCCAATGGCTGAAATTCTCAGGGCGCTTCGTGGCTAACGACCTCAATCTGAGGATGTTCCCATTTGAGACCCTACATCTTTCGATCGAGGTGGAGCTGGAAGATCTCTACGCCAGCGAAACCAATCTCACCTATGAGCCGAGCGGATCACTGCTGGCAACAGGCGGCGATCTCTCCGGCTACAGAATCATCCAGACGGCCGTGACTCAAGCTGTTCACAGCTACAGCACCAACTGGGGCTGGAAACTGGCCGTTTCATGCAATGGCGCCGAGAACCTTGCTGAGGTCGGCAACAGCAGAACAGAACTGATCTTTCAACGCAGCAGCAGGAGCTCACTGCTGAACATCTTTCTACCCTTGGCGGTAATGATGTGCGTGGCTCTCAGCGTGCCACTCATTGATATCCAGCAGCACGAGAATCGCGTTGTCATTCCGGCATCTGTACTGCTCGTTCTTGTCTTCCTGCAGGAAGGATACAAGAAGATTCTACCGGCCGGCCTCAATTATCCAACCCTGGCCGATCTGATCTACAGCTCCTGCTTCATCAGCACGATCGGGATATTCCTCTGGAGCGTGGCCAGCGCCAATCTCTTTCTGGAGTCGGCAACTGCCAACCAACCAGCCATCTCCGATCTCAACCAGCAGGGTAGTGTAATCGTCGCAATCAACGTAATCTTCCTTCTATCCACCAACAACCTGCTCTGGCTGCGTTCTCGGAGAGAACAGAGCAGGGCAAAAGGGTGCATGACGCTCTAATCTGAGTGCACACCCACAACATCAAACCACAGCATGTTCCGCTACAAGGTTCGCCTCGTCCGTAACGGCATCGGGTTCGACTACGAAGTGATGGCGCGCACGTCCTACGAAGCCAAAGAAACTGCAGAACGGTTCTACCCCGATCACAAGGCCATTTACGCCAACCGGATCTGAATCGCGCTCACCAGGGATAGTCCTCGAGCACACGCAGCAAAGCTGTGAGCATTGCCCTCACATCAGTGCGATTGACTGCACGCCGCTGACCAGGTCGGCTGGGGTGGCCCATCCAGTTGCCGAACACACGCACCTGATGCAGGCAACTCACCAGCCAGGGATCGCAGTTGACGCGCGCGAGGGCCTGAATGCCCGATGCAACGTGAGCGATCCGCGCCCCACACGATCAATCACCAACCTCTCCACCAGTCGCCGACTGTGCAGACCGCGCGCCATCGCCGTGAGAGAGCCACCGTGCAACAGGCGCAGCAGCTCAGTCACATCACCCCCGACAGGCAGCGATGGGTGCAACCGATGAAACCCGCTAAGAACGCCGCACAGACGGGTCATTGTGTCGTTATCCGAGGCCAGCTCGATCGCCTCATGCTCCACTGGATGGCGGCCGAGTTCGTGATCCACCAGAGATGCAAGATCGGCTAGTGCAGCGTGCTGGCGATCGAACAGGATCAGGCGCTCAAGGTCTGGAACATGACGGAAACCGCTGTGACATGAGTTGAGCAGAGAGGGAAACAATCAGTCCGGATCGACGCTCTGGTGCCCGGCACCCTGCAGAGGCGTTGCCACGACTGGGCAGTGGACGCCCTGAAGCGGCAGAACGGAGAGAAGTCCGAACATCTGGTTGAACAGACACCACGCCGATGGCGACATCGCTGCAGCGACCCCATCTTCCGTGATCGTTTCGATCACGGCAACGCGCCGGAAGCGGGTGGACGATGCTGCAGGCCAGCACGGCAACACCTCAAGAGAACTCAAAGGCGGGCTCACCTCGGCCCCAGGGGTCCACGGCTGAAATCGAGCGCACGCGGCAGGCCAGCGATCCGAAGCCCGCAGGCCTGCTCGAGCCTTTGTATCAGTGTTCCCGGAACAGGGTCATAACCGCCGGCGCGGGCTGCCACCAGCAACAAATCAGCTTGGATGCCCAGGGCGAACAGCTCACCGACCTGGATCTCCAGCGTGCGCTCAGCGGCTCCGTGATCGACGTCGACAGCGTTCAGCAGCACAGACGAACAACGCTCAGGACCAGGTGACTAGAGGAAGTCAAAGACATTCTCATCAGAGAGGGAGTCGCGGACCAGTTCCTGAAAGTACCAGAACAGACGAATAATCTCCTTGCCCTCGATCTCTATAAGCTGAGAACCATTGATATCCTTGTACAGTGTGTTGGCATGCCACTGGCAACCATGCAGAAGCGTTTCTGGTCTCAGCATCGCCCCGCCGTTCTCCTGTCACTGGCCATTCTAGCAATAGGACTCATTGCAATCCCTTGGCCATGGGCGTTCCTGCTTGCCTTGCTGCCGCTCAGCCTGTCGCTCACAACACACCGGAATCAAATAATAGAAGAGAAGACTCAAGACGATGTACAAATACCCACTCAGACTCATGAAGAACTCGAGGATCCAAGCCTCAGGCCTGCCTCCAAAGCTCAAATAGATCTGGAGGAGCCGGAAGTTAGCTCCCCTGATCCGAGTGCTCCCCTGATCGGAACCCTGCTGCTGAACAAGGTCAAAGAACTTGGAGATGTGGGCAAATCAGAGATCGTGAGGGCTTGCGGCTATGTCTCCATCAAGAAAGACGGGGGAGAGCGCCTGAATTTCACAGCCTTCTATGAGGCTCTACTTGATGCGAAAGGGGTCCAGCTTTCGCCTCCGAACCAAGAGGTCAGCTCTGATGAAGACAACGAAGGCGAAGAAGACCTCGATTACAGACTGACCACAGCCTTGGATGGCTCGCTGCTATTCACCAGTTCTTACACACGCCTGCTTGACCTTCTTCCAGGGGATGAATTTGATGCAATATTGTTCCACGATTCAATCGGTCTTCTACCGTGTGGGGGAGAATGGGATGAAGAGCTTTCGGAAGAGTTCAGCCAAACAGGGACGAACAGGACCTGGCCAGTCACAGTTGACAGCCAAAACAACATTCCTATTCCACCAGATGCGCTGAGCGCTCTTGGAGTCAATCCTGGTCAACAGTTCACGGTGCGCATAGGGAGAAAGGCAATCAAGCTAGAGTTGACAGAAAAGAGGGCTACAACTTACGACATCAGCAATCTGACAACAATCGAAAAGAGAGTTTTGGCGGAAACTCTAACAACCGAAGTTGGCATCCTGAATCAACTACTGAATGACTCAAACTCCTATGTACAAGCTGCTGCACGTCGCACTCTGAACGGGGAAAATAATATTTCTCAAACCAGATCACCAGATGCCACCTCAAATGAAGATGATGATCTGCCAGACGACTGGCATGGCCTGAACAACAATGCTCTAGTCCTTAGAATTCAGAACACAGATCAGATCCCGCTAGAGACACT
>Ga0194119_10000957_pt1 | contig 53934 bp, 41 predicted proteins | sample TA2MahC100mmetaG_FD_148620 | JGI IMG/M metagenome (GOLD analysis project Ga0194119, IMG submission 148620) | Freshwater microbial communities from Lake Tanganyika, Tanzania - TA2015018 Mahale Deep Cast 100m | ecosystem: Environmental > Aquatic > Freshwater > Lake | place: Tanzania: Lake... | reverse complement strand
CATCTCGGAGTCGTCGGCAACGCCGTAGCGGCGGGCATCCTGCCCGGCGGATCACGCGCTGCGAGTTAGAACCCAGTTAGAACCCAATATGCGTTTCAAGCGGTGCTCCGGGCGGCAAGATGCACGTCCTCTACGGCAGGCAGGATGCCCGCCGCTACCGACAACTTCGGAGTTGCGTCTAAAGGCAATCAGGTCCAGCCCCAGGCCATCGGCCAATTTGGCTTTGCTCGTTGATCAACGAGCATGGGTCAGACAACATTGCGCGCGAATGCCGTTGCTGGAAATCAACAACCTGACATTGGAATTTGGAACTCCGGCCAATCCATTACGCGCAGTGGATGGTCTGTCGCTTTCAATTGCCGACGGTGAAACCGTTTGTTTGGTGGGGGAGAGCGGTTGCGGCAAGAGCGTGACGGCATTGTCGATCGCTCGGCTGCTGCCGACGCCGCCCGCACGTTACCTTGGCGGCCAAATACTAGCCGAAGGCCGCGACGTCCTCCAAATGACGAAGACCGAGTTGCGCGCGATTCGTGGTGGTATTGTAAGTTATATCTTTCAAGAGCCCAGCGCTTCGTTGAATCCTGTTTTCCGCATTGGGGCCCAGATCAAAGAATCCTTGAAGCTGCATCGACCTGACGCTGCGACTGATGCCGAGGTGATCCGGCTCTTGAAACTCGTGGGAATTCCGGCCCCGGAATCGCGTCTGCATGATTACCCGCATCAGTTGTCGGGCGGGACGCAACAGCGCGTCATGATCGCGATGGCGGTCGCAAGCGAACCGAAGCTGCTGGTCGCAGATGAACCGACGACGGCCCTGGACGTGACGATCCAAGCTCAAATTCTCGATCTATTGCGCGACCTTCAGCAGCGGTTGGGAATGAGCATCCTTCTCATCACGCACAACCTCGGGATCGTCGGCGAGTTGGCCAATCGTGTCGCGGTCATGTATGCGGGCCAAATTGTTGAAGTTGCGAAAGCGGATGCTTTGCTTCGGCGGCCGTTGCATCCCTATACACAAGCGCTGATGAAATCTGTTCCGAAGCTCGGGAGCAACGCCGAGCGCTTGTTGGCTATCCCAGGCCAAGTGCCCAGCCCAAGTGCGTTTCCCAGCGGTTGCCGGTTTCATCCGCGTTGTTCGCAGGCGCAAAAGGACTGTTCCTTGAAATCGCCTGATTTAATCGAAGTCGACCCCGGGCGCTGGGTCCGCTGTCCCTACTGGAATGAAACCACGATCGTTCCTCAATGAATGCGGCAGGACAGCGCTTCCCGCCTGTCTTGCCTTTGTTGTACGCAGATGCTGGACAGGCGAGACGCCTGTCCAGCGCCTGGTTCACAGAGACCGGATCAGTTTCAAGTGAAGACGACTCTTCTCCAAGTCCAGGACTTGAAAGTGCATTTTCCGGTCCGGCGCACTTTGTTCGGCCGCGCGAAGGAATTTGTTCGGGCGGTCGACGGCGTCTCTTTTGCGTTGCAAACAGGAGAGACACTCGGATTGGTCGGCGAGAGCGGATGTGGGAAAACGACGTTAGGCCGGGCGATCATCCGGCTCATTGAGCTGACAGAGGGGACGGTCTCGTTGGAAGGAGAGGATATCTCCCGGATGAGCGATGCGAGGTTACGCCCGCAGCGACGGAAGTTTCAAATGATCTTTCAGGATCCGTACGGTTCCTTAGACCCCCGCATGACTGTGGAACAGATCATTGGCGAACCCATCGATATTCATCAGTTGGCAAAGAATTCGGCGGACCGGCGCAAGCGCGTTTGCCAACTGCTGAACGATGTCGGCTTGGATTCCGCACATGCACAACGGTACCCGCACGAATTCAGCGGTGGACAGCGGCAGCGGATCGGTATCGCGCGCGCCCTGGCGGTCGAGCCGAAGCTAATTGTTTGTGACGAGCCGGTCAGTGCGTTGGACGTCTCCGTGCAAGCTCAGATCATTAATCTCTTGAAGGATCTGCAGCGGTCTCATGCCCTCGCTTACCTCTTCATCGCACATGACTTGGCGGTGATTGAACACATCAGCGATAGGATCATGGTAATGTACTTGGGCCGCGTGGTTGAAACCGGTGATGCCAAAACGGTCTGCCGTTCGCCGAAGCATCCGTACACGCAAGCTTTGATTTCTGCCGTGCCTGTAGTCGATCCAGCGACCAAGCGCGCTCGGCTTCTGTTGCCGGGTGAACCTCCCTCGCCTCTCAATCCTCCGGCGGGTTGCCCTTTTCATCCTCGCTGCCCTTTGGTCGAACCGCGTTGTCGAACGGAAACACCGCCGTTGCGTGAGCTCGCTTCAGGACATCAGGTCGCTTGCCATGTCGCGCAGCCGTGAATTGCATCTCGTAGCGCAGCCCGAAACCAACCTTCTCCTGACCTGACCTTGGACGCTCGGAGCACCATCGATGACGTGACGCAGACAAAAGCCGGGCTGCGTGCGGCTTTCGACGCGATGGTCTTCAGTATCTTCGGCCGGGCACGATGGGCTAGGGCGTTCTCTCCCTCATTTTCCGAACCGCGCATGAATTTTGTCTGCCCGAGCCAGCCCCAAGCATAATGTCCGTCGTCGCGTTCGGGTCTGCGCTTTTGCTGTTCCTCCGTCGCCTTTCCTTGGATCACTCCGCTTGGCCAATTAATTCCGCGCACGCCATTGCGGCAGGGGTGGCCGGCATTGTGTTGTTCAATAGCCTTCTGCACGTTTATCTGCTGCGGAATGCAGACGAAACGATCAACCTAATGCTGTTGGTTGTTATCCGCTTCGATTTTAGCTATCTCACCGTCTCGTAGGGCCGATGCCGTAGATCCGAGAACCATGAAATGACCCATACCTTCAGCCAATGCCATGCCATCGGGCCCACTCCTCTCTGCTCGTAACGGCGCATCGACGTCGTTGCAGTTGTCGAAGAGATGTATTTGTATCGACCACACTTCTTCATCCGGGACATAAAGTCGCCCACCTCGCAAACCTGGAGCATTTCGTCAAAACCGCTAATGGTCTTAAAACCATCCTTCCAGCAAATGATCACTCCTGCGCTGCCACGGTGGAGACCCGTCCGATGAAAGAAATTCTTCGTCCAGTAAAGAACTCGGTAGGCGAGCTTCTCATTGTTTGGCTTTCCCTTAATTGTTCCCATTGCATCGTCGCGGGTAAACTCTCGGACGACCGCGCCCAGCGCATGGCGTTCGAGCAAGGTGTCGGCATCTAGAAAGACCAGCAATTCCCCGCGCGCTTTCCTGCCTCCGAGATTGCGCGCGCGGCTCAGCCCTTTTTCATCCAACTGGACCAATCGATCGCAATCTCCTTGAGCCGCTCGCGCTGTCTCATCTGAACAGCCATTAGCGACGACCAAGACTTCGTAGCAACCGTATGTTTGCCCGCGCAACGCTTTTAACGTGGCCGGCAAATATTCCTGTTCGTTGTGCGCTGGAATAATGACAGATACCAGTAAGCTCATCCCTCATTACCCTTTGCGTAATGCCGGTTTAGGACTATGCACCATTGGCGGCAGGACGGGCATTGCTGCGCCGCCTGCATCGCGGTTTGATGGGCGGCGCAGCAACGCCGCCCTGTCTTTGGCTCAGGTCGGCGCGAACCTTGGCCGTGATTCGAAACTGTATTCTGGCCAGTACGACCGAATTTGTTTCGGCAAAACGTGACGTGGTGTCAAACACCGCAAACCTGTTGCACTCATAAGAAAACTCCTAATTTGAACTTTTCGCCTTGATGCCATCAATCGAATGCAGCCTCCTTGCGTGCAATCGGGGAGTGACCGGATTCTGGCAAAGACCAGTTCCCTGGGCGCCTCTTGGGAGAAGCTCCTAGAAAAACTCGGTGTAAAGTTTTTTGGTCGCTTGAAACCCCCGGTGAATCAAGTCCATATCGGCGACGAAGCTAAATAGCTGGCAGCCCAGCTCACGGCATTTGGCAGCGTGCTCAGGACCTCGCACCAACGCCGACCACGGTTTGCCCGCTGCTTTCGCTGCGGCGGAGACTCGTTCAAGCGCTGCGATGCATTTCGGATGCAAAACTTGGCCTGGAACCCCAAGAGTGCACGCCAAGTCTCCGGGACCAACAAAAAGGCAATCGACTCCGTCCACACGCGCGATGGCTTCCGCGCAAGTCACCGCTTCGGGCGTTTCAATTTGAATGCACAACCATCGATCGCGATTCGCAGCCTCGACGTGTTTCTGCGGATCGGCAGTTCCGTATCCCGCTTCATAGTTCGCCTGAAACAAACCGCGCGTGCCGAGCGGCGGATACTTGGCCCATTCGACGACCTGTTTCACCTGTTCCACATTGCGAATCTGGGCTGCCATAATGCCTTCGGCGCCCGCTTCCATCGGTCGCATCACCGTTGGATAATCTGTCGGAGCAATCCGAACAAAGGCTGAGAGATTTGCGACACGGCAAGCCATAATTAGCAGCTCCAACTTGTCGTGTGTAATGGCCGAGTGTTCCTGGTCAATCCAGAGGCCATGCAAATCGCTGACCATGCCGGCAACCTCGATCAATTTGGGGCTCGCGAGGGCGCCCAACGACATCACTCTAACTATCTGGCCTTCCGCCAGCCGCTGTTTAATTGTTTTTGTCATTTTCGATTTCAGTTTGAAATTGTGCCGGCAGAAGTTGCCCTCCCTAGCCCTCTCCCCATCCGATGGGGAGAGACTTCTCCGAAACAAGATTTCGTGCATTGAACCCATGAACCACTGCGTCGGTAGGGCGGCGTTGCTGCGCCGCCAACATCGTGGGTTTGCCAAGGCGGCGCAGCAACGCCGCCCTCCCTTTAGGTTCATGGGGAGGGAAACGAATCTCCTGGCGAGACGATCGCCACCAGGGTTTTCGCAACGCAGTCTGTCCCCTCGCTCCATCAGATGGGGAGAGGGCTAGGGAGAAGGGCAACTTCTGCATGCTCATCACTTTACCCCAAGAGCTTGTTCACCACTTTTCCGGCCACATCCGTCAGCCGGAAATCGCGTCCTTGAAAACGGTACGTCAGCCGTTCGTGGTCCAAGCCGAACAGGTGAAGAATCGTGGCGTGGAAATCGTTGATGTGAATCGGATCCTTTGTAATGCTCCAGCCGATCTCGTCCGTCTCGCCGATGACTTGTCCGCCTTTGACGCCGCCGCCGGCCATCCAAAGACTGAACGCAAACGGATGATGATCCCGCCCTGTGTTCGGCTCGCGTCCCACGCGGTTTTCGCCGAGTGGCGTCCGGCCAAACTCGCTGCCCCAAACCAACAGCGTGCTGTCGAGCAACCCGCGTTGCTTGAGGTCTTTGAGCAGCGCGGCAATCGGTTGATCGGCCATGCCTGAATTAAAAGTCAATTCTGTGTTGAGGTTACTATGGTGATCCCACGACGCGTGATAAATATTGACGAAGCGAACACCGCGCTCGACGAGCCGGCGAGCCAAAAGACAATTGCGCGCGAACGCACGGTACTGTCCGGGACCTCCAGCGCGATCGGCTTTCAAGGGCGGATCATCGCGGTCCACTCCGTAAGCGGCCAAGGTCGCCTGGCTTTCACCCGAAAGATCCATTAATTCCGGCGCTGCTGTTTGCATGCGGCCCGCCAATTCGTAAGCCGAAATGCGGCTGGCAATTTCCGGATCGCCAACCGCCTTCTGGCGCAGGCGATTCAAGTCCGTCAATGCATCCAACCCGTAGTGCTGCATTTCTGCTGTGATTCCGGGAGGATTGCTCAAGTTAAGGACGGGATCACCTTGATTGCGAAAAAGGACGCCTTGATAGTTCGAAGGCAGAAATCCGCTCGACCAGAGCGATGCGCCGCCGCTCGTGCCGCGCCCTGCCGTCAAGACCACGTATCCGGGCAAATTCTGGCAAACACTGCCGAGACCATAGTTGATCCAGGCGCCCAGCGTCGGCCGCCCAAATAATGGCACGCCGCAATTCATCATCAGCTGGCCAGGATGATGATTGAATTGTTCCGTGTGCATCGAACGAGTGAGCGCAATGTCGTCCGCGCAGGAAGCGATGTGCGGCAAAAGGTCGGACAATTCCATGCCGCATTGGCCGTGCTTCTTGAACTTGCGGGGGCTCCCCATGATGACCGCCGAATCTTTTTGGATAAACGCAAAACGAATTTCTTTGGTCAACGATTCCGGCAATTTCTGGCCGTGCAGTTCGTTCAGCTTCGGCTTGGGATCGAACAGGTCCATCTGACTCGGCGCGCCTTCCATGAAAATGAAAATGCACGCCTTCGCTTTGGGAGCAAAATGGGAAGATGGCGCGGCGAGCAAATTACGAGCTTCAATCGCATTATCTGGTTCAGCCGCGAGCAACCCGTCTGATCGAAACATCGAGGCCAACGCCAGAGCTCCCAAGCCGCTTGCTGTGCTCGTCAGAAAATCGCGGCGTGTGAGCTTAATTAATTCATTCGTGTCCATAAGGCATCGCAGCGCAGAGTTTACTCTGCTTTGTCAGAATTCGTCATGATTTCAAAATGTCCAAACTCTGCGCTGCGGTCCAAGCGGCTCATTCGCGCGTTAAGAATTCATCGAGGTTCAGGATTGTTCGGCTGAGAGCGACTAGCGCCGCTGTTTCGACAGCCTCACTTGAATTGCGCGGAACTGAACCCGCAATCCGATTGGCATTCTCAGGCGCACTCTTAGCCAGTCGCTCGTAATCTTGGAGCAATTTCTCCAAGCGCTCCAATTCCCCGGCTGATGGCTCGCGCGCCAAACAGACTTCGAAGGTTCGCCTGATCTTTTCCTTCGCGCTTCGAAAGTCCATGGCGCCGATTCGTTTGCCCAACGCCTGCCCGCATTCGAAGAACACGGGGTCATTCAGCAGCGTCAGCGCTTGCAACGGCGTGTTCGAGCGTTCGCGACGCGCACAGGTAACATTCGAGTCCGGCGCATCAAATGTCATCAACATCGGATACGGCACGGTGCGTTGAAAGAAAATGTAAAGTCCGCGGCGAAATCGTTCCGCCCCGTCACTTTCTTTCCAACGGACAGAATTAGCGTAGCCCAAGGCCGCAATATCCGCCGGCAAAGGCGGTCGGATGCTCGGCCCGCCCATGGTTGGATTCAGCAATCCGGCAACTGCCAGGCAGCAATCCCTCAGGCTCTCGGCCTCCAAGCGAAAGCGGTTTTGGCGCGCGAGCAAGACGTTGTTGGGATCACGTTCGAGCAAGTCAGAGCGCCAGGACGAGGACTGACGGTAGGTTGACGAAGTGACGATTAACTTGATCAGCGCCTTTCGACTCCAGCCCAGCCGCCGAAATTCTGTGGCCAGCCAATCGAGCAACTCCGGGTGCGACGGTTTTTCTCCGCGCGCGCCAAAATCATCCATCGAAGTGACCAGGCCACGACCGAACAAATGATGCCAAACGCGATTTACAGTAACGCGCGCGGTCAACGGATTGGCCGGGTCAAAGAGCCATTGCGCCAAGTCGAGCCGGTCCGGTTTTTCGCCGCGAGGTTGGAACGAATGTAAAACGGAAAGAGCGCCAGGCTGAACCAAGTCGCCTTTGCGGAGGAAGTCACCGCGAACGTGAATGTGTGTCGAACGCGGTTTGTCGTTCTCGGCGATGGTTTGCGCTTTGGTCTCGGGGAATTTGGGTTCCTTCTTCGCGTGGTCCGCCAATTCCCGATCGTATTTGCGCGCGGTGGAATCGATCTCGTCGCGGTAGAACTTTGCTAGTTTCGCTTTTTGTTCCTCGCTCCGTTGGGCGGGAAGCAGACTCAAAATGTTGACGACCGAGTCGGGCGTGAGATGCGCTTTCAACGGTCGCGAATTAGTAGTCGCCGATAAACGAAAACGTCCGATCGTATGTTCGTTCCCATGTTGCTGATCCAACTGGAAGACAAGCTTGGCCCCTTCGGGAAGAGCAATGTTCTCTTTTGTTTCAAACACTGCAACGTGTGAACGATCGAACTCGGGATCGATGGCCCACCCGGTGTTTATATTTCCATCAATGGCGTCCGCGACTGGCCAGTCTTTGGGCGCATGATCCGCCGAGGCATTCTGAAGTTCGATGAGGCCCTTCTGCTTATTGCAACCTTTTGTTCCATATGAGACAAAAGGTTGCAATGGCGATGTTCCGGGCGAAAGCGCCGCGGCGAACTCGGAAACCACGAGTTTATTATCTTTGCCCCGGCCGGGACCTTTGGCGGGGGATGGATCATCCAGAATCTCCAAACGAAATCCGGTGATATTCGCAAGGTCTGCTTGGACCTCGATGAAATAGGTTTCCTTGGCCGGACTTTTTCCGGAGGCCTGAATCGAACGGTCATCCTGAATTCTCAACGTGGCGCCTTCCGCGGCAGAGACCCTCACGGGGTTCAAGACAGTCCAGCGCTCGTTCGGAAGCTTAAAGCTCTTTTCCCAGTCAGCTTGCTTGGCTGCGATCTCACTCTTCAGATAACCGGCCAGCGCACGGTTCAGCGCGCCATGCTCGGCGTCCCAGCGTTTCTTTTGTTGGTTGTGCCGGGCAAGTTCGGCGGGCTGCGGCGCCGGCAAGTCTTTCTCCGAGGCATTATTGAAGAACGCGTAAAGCTGGTAAAACTCACGTTGCGTGATCGGGTCGTATTTATGCGTGTGGCACTCGGCGCAACCTACGGTCAAGCCAAGCCAAACGGTGCTCGTTGTGCTGACCCGATCCACAGTTGCCTTGCAACGAAACTCTTCCTGGTCCACGCCGCCTTCTTTATTCGTCAATGTGTTGCGATGAAAACCAGTGGCGATTCTTTGATCGGCCGTCGCTTCAGGCAGCAGGTCGCCCGCGAGTTGCTCGATCGTAAACTGGTCGAATGGCAAATCGCGGTTGATCGCGTCGATCACCCAATCGCGGTACAGATAAGCATACGGTCGCGCGGTGTCTTTCTCATAACCATCGCTGTCGGCATAACGCGCCAGGTCCAGCCAATGACGAGCCCAACGTTCGCCGAAATGCGGGGAAGCTAAGAGCTGGTCGACCCATTGCTCGAAGGCGTCCGAGCATTCATTCGAGACAAATGCTCGCACCTCTTCCGGTGTGGGCGGCAAACCGAGCAGATCGAGACTGAGGCGTCGAATGAGCGTGCGGCGATCGGCCTCGGCCGATGGCTTGATCTGTTCCTTTTCCAATCGCGCCAGGACAAATGCGTCGATGGAATTGCGAACCGAGGATGAGTTTTGAACGTCGGGCACAGGCGAGCGCTGAATTGGTTTGAAGGACCAATGTTGCGTTTGCGGTGAGAAAAGCGATTCGGCGCCGGACTTTGGTTTTGTTTCCTGGCCGGCCGTGGAGAGGCCCGCCAGCACAAATAGGAATAGGATGATAATCGTCTGCTTCACCGATCGACGAGAAGATACTGTCTGGACGCGGCGGAATCAACGAGAAGCTCCGCGCACTCCAAACGCTTCGCGCTATTGGCAGCAACAGAGCTATCCTTCGCGGGTTGGTTCTCGGGAGCGGCGGTCAAGCGCGGGATCGTCAGCGCAGATGAGAACGATGTTGGGGGTGGGTTGCCCGGCTGCGGATGCGTCCGGGAGGAGATGGAAGAAAGGTGAAGAAGCCGAGCCAGCAGGAGGAGAACGAATGTTTCATGGGTTGAGTTAACCGAATTGACTGATAAGGTCTTCCAGTTCGCGAAAGCTGACCTCAGTTAGAAGCACTTTTGCATCGGAGCACAGCCGATCAAGGTTGAGCATTCCTTTCTGTGCCATGAGCATGGCTTTGATATCGCCGATGTCTTTTGGCCGATCGAACACTTTCTTAAAAACGATCAAATCTTCCGCCGCATGGATACGAAGGGGACGGCCTTCCAGGTCTCGGATGGGACTCCGTTCAAGAACGCGATGATGGAAGGGATGCCAGGGAACAAAAACTTCTATACGAATGCCTCGGCATTGAAACACGGCCAGATATGGCTTCGAGCGAAAGTCCTTGAGAACAGAGTTCAGTTCGAGAGAGCGAGGCTCGCGTGTCCCATATTTGCATCCAGCGCTCGAAAGTTCTTCCACAAAGTGAGGAATCTTCAGATCAGGCGCCAGAACTAAAACATCGACGTCGAGAGTTAATCGCGGAGGAGCATAGTAGTTATAAGCAATAGCGCCACCGTAGGAGCGATTGATGCCCAAACGCTCGAAAATATCTTCGAGCTGATGAATGACATCAATTAGCCCGGCCAGACTCATGCAAGGCGATCAACAAGTTTGGCGTAACGCTCGCGAGCGGGGCCATCCTCCAATTGCCAGCGCACTTCGTCTTCGCGCTGGATCTGTTCCTTGGATTTGCTCCGGCGAATTGCATCGACGGTTCGGAGCAAGTCTCGGAGGATTCGTATCCGATCGGCATCTGTTAGGCCTTGAGCCAGGCGCACTTCGTTTTCCAACCAAGCACGTTCGTTGCGTTCTCGCTCCGTCATCGCTCCAGTGAATTTAGGTCTGCAAGTCAAAGGAAGCTCTGTCCATGCCAAGGTAGCGAATGACCTTTAGCCGGGCAATGGAATTTCCAGCAATTAGCAATTCCATCTGAGGCGGAGCGCGGACATTTGTTTGCAACGATCGGGAGTGCGCCCAGATCGGCCGAGTTTCGGACATTGAAGAATGTCCGGGGTCCGCCAAAAGTGAAACCGCCTCTAAGGGTTTTGCGTTTATTTATTGCTTCTATGAACGTGCCTCGGGGCACGCGAATGCTGGACAGGCGAGACGCCTGTCCTACGACGCCGGTTCACGGGCAGGTTTGATGGGAATTTGCGGAATAGTTGCAGTCGCGCGGCCGCTACGGTTTCAGACTTTTGCCGAGGGCTTTCAAAACACGGGATAGATTGTCTTGGGCCGTCAGGTCGTTGGGATTCAGGCGCAGTGCGGTGCGCAAATGTGTTTCGGCGGCGGGCAAGTTACCCTGGCTCATGTAAAGCACTCCAAGATTTCCGTGCGCCAGATAGTTGTTGGGATTCAAACGCAGAGTGGCAGCAAATTCCTCGCGGGCTTGGTCGGATTGTTTCTCGGCGAACAAGAGCATGCCGAGGTGCACATGCGGTTCGTCGTCGTTTGGATTCAACTGGATCGAGCGTTGGAAGTGCTCGATTGCTTCGGGAAGTTTGGCTTGTGCAGCTTTGACCACACCCAGGTGGCAATGCGCGCGCGCATCTTGAGGATCCAGCCGGAGGCGGTGTGTGTAAAAATCCATCATCTCCGCCAGACTCTTGGATTGAAAGTCCTGCTCCAGAATCGCACGCTCCTCGCGGTTGCGAGGGAGAACCTGAAGCCAAAGTTCGCCCATCTCATCGGTTGATTCTTGCCCGAACTGAGCGCGAACGGGCGGATGATTTGGGTTGTGCGCGTTGTTGGTTGAATTGTCGTAGGTGTATTCCATGCGCACTTCGGTCCCCTTCGGCAACGGCACCGGTTCGCGATAGATGTAATCGCTTTGCCAGTTGAAGTCCCATTGTTTGATGAGAAAGAGCGGACGTTTGGTTCCATTGGGCAATCGGGCGAATCCCTCCATTCGCCGCGCCAGATAATGTGCGTGCGGATTGATCCAGATTAGTTGGACATCGACGGGCAGTTTGTAGGAATCGCGAATTTTGTAGTCTGACACGCCGGGCGGAATATCAATCGTGCGAACGCGCAGCGGGAAAACGAAGAGCTGATTGGTCGGAGCTTGGTTGGTAAAGTAAAATCCAATTGTGGGCTGGATTGATTCCGCTTTGCCAGTCGTCTGCATGTGCAGTTGCACCACAAGGTCGGCGCCTCTAAGGAAAGGCCAGGCCAAACCGTCAGGAGACTTGTAAGCAGGGCGTCCGGGCAACCAATTCAACATATGGCCCGCCGGCGGCCGGGCCGTCTCGGGCGGAGTGATTCCGCCGAACCCCAGACCGGGATCGGCGTTGTCTTTGAGGCGTGATTGCGGCGTCGAATCGAGACGCAGCGTGGCGTGATGAATGCATTTGTTGCCGGGGCGAAACTCGAACGCGCGGACATAACGTTGGGTTTGGAGCGGGGCCGGAATGATGAAGGACCGCCAGACATCGCGCCCCGCTTCGGGCAGCGTGTAAACTTGCGGAATCTTCACAACGAGATCCGGCTCGCCCAATTGCCAGCCCTCAGACCATTGCGGCAGTTCCGGCAAATCGGCAGGATTCCCTTCAATCGCGCCGCCATCAATCCACGTTTGAATCAACGCAATTTCATTGTCGCTCAAACGGCGCTCGTCCTTGAATTCGCCGTGGCCCGGCTCCAACAACCAAGGGGGCATGCTGCGCTTGGCTGTTACTTCGGCGATTTCCTGGGCGCGTTTCTTGGCGTCTGCGTAGGTCAAGAGGTTGAATGGCCCCGCCTGACTGGGGCGATGGCAAGGTGAGCAATTCTTGAAGAGAATGGGCGCGACATGGCGGTTGAAGGTAATCGGCGACGATACAGAAGCCGTGCTTGTCTTTTCGGTAGGACTGGACTTTTGGCAACCTGCCCCCAACAGCGCGAAGGCCACGACCAGAATTACGGACACAAGCTGCTTTCCCTGCACCATATTCCGGTAGCGGCGCGGTATTGAGTTTTTGGCAGCGGGCAGCATGCTCGGTCAAAGTGAACTGAATATGGTGGGGTGTAAAGCAGACAGTGCAACCAGAAGAACGAAAAAGGCCGGACTTGCGTCCGGCCCTCTTGATTCAATGTTTGTTCGAGGCGCTCGTTACTGTTTCGCGCGATAGAATTTCTTCGCGTCTGTCGTAGTCACGTTGCGCGGACTGGTGGCGCCGGCAACATCTGTCCAAGGACCGGTCACAGCGTCAGCAGCTTGGAGAGTGCCTGTATAGGTCAGAGTGAGGCCCGTTGCCGTGCGTGCCACGGCCAGTGTTGGAGTTGGCGGAGGCGTGGCGGTCTGAATGCCGAGCAGCCAATCGGTCGCGGTGTCAAACAGTTTCCAGCCGTTATCGTTGGCAACGGAGGCCGTGTTGTCCTGGAAGAAGAAGAAGACGCGACGCGCGGGCATGGCGAAGTCAGCGGCGCCCTTTTGCCCTTTTTCGTAGGCAAAAAGAATGGCCTGCGATGGGTCATTGGCGAGGGTGCCGACGATCGTGGCGCCAATCGGCTGACCTTGTGAAAACGTTTCGGGAGCGTTCAGCACTGTCACCGGCCCTTTAGGAAAACCTGCCGCCAACGGGTGAGCCGGATCGACAATGTTCACTTGCGTTTGGCCGCCGGTCGTTCCGGGATTAGCGTTGGCTTCCATGAAACCGAACGCGTCTGTGCTTGACGCTTCCCAGTTCATCGCGGGAATAGTTAGGAACTTAAATTTCCCGACACCCGCATTTTCCACCGTGCCCGAGCCAAGGGTTGACGTTTCGATAATCAAATCCTTGCCATTGGCCGTGGAACCATCATCCGGTACATCTGCGCCAGTGGTCAGCTGCACATCGAATCCGCGATCGAGCAGATGCTGGTGCACAGCGCGGTCACCGGCAAACGTCAGCGGTCCTGGATCAGTCGTCACGAGCAGGACGCCTTTTTGGACACCGAGTGTGACGGTTGAATTTGCGGCAATAGCATTGCCGAACGCGTCCTGAACGCCACTGACTGTCAACTGGTTGCTCGCTCCGGTGATAGCGGATGTCGTCAATTCGACGGTGCGACTGTTCGCAGCGAGCGCAGCCGCGGACACATTCACGCCGTTGTTGATTTTATAATTGGCAGCGACGTTGGCGGTGGCTGCCGAGACCGGTTCCGAGAAGACCACGAACACCTTGGTATTGGCCGTGAAACCTCTTTGCGCCGAAGCGATGGTCGGCGGCACGCGGTCTGAGGCGACGTTTACCACGATTTCCGCGCTGTTGATTGATTGCCCGCCTGGTGCGCTGACTACGGCGCGATACGTTCCTGAATCGGCGCTTGTCAACTTCGCGATGGTGAGTGTTTTAGAGGCGGCGCCGGAGATGTTGGCGTTGTTCTTCTGCCATTGGACAGCGACTGGGAAATTAAATCCAGCCGGCTCAACGACGCCATCCACCGAAAGAACGAGAGACGTTCCTTCCTGGGTCGAAGCGGGCGCGACCGGTTGCTTGGTGATTCGCGGCGTGCCTTTGTTCGGGGCGGCGTTGGCGCCGATGAGGCTGCCAGACAAGGTAGTGGCGCCTTCAACTGGATTCGTTCCGGCAGGGACCATCGTGACCGCGCCGTTGTCGCCGCCACCGCCTTCTTTGTAGAGCGCTTCAAAGTAATATCGCTTGCCAGCCGTCAGCGTGATCTTGTTTCCAGTGGGCCATTCGGTCGAAGGAGATTGATCGGACCGTTTCTCCGCCAAGTCGCTGTTGCCGCCGGAAACTGCCCATTGCTTGGTGTTCGACCAGGTTGTTTCCTTGGCAATGAGTTTCTTGTTGGCCGGATTCTCGTCCGTGCTGAGGTAGAGTTCGCCGTTATCATCCGATGAGAAGAATAGGACATAATCGCCAGTTTTATCGGGAACGATAAAGCCGCTGAGCCGGGCGCCGAATGCTTCGTAGATGTTCACTGGAGCGTCCACGGAAGTTAGCAACCTGACTTCGTCAGGCGCGCCGGGATACCTGGGATCTTCCGTCAAGCCTGAGACGGAATTGCCGCCGACGTCTCTCCAGACTTCCCATTTCACGACTCCGGGAGCAAACGTATTGGCGAGGGTTGCCACGTTCAGAGTGGCCTCGTTGCTCGTGACGGTTCCGATTGAAGTAGTCACGATAGCTTTGTACTTAGCGCCATCATCCGCTGCTGTGGCATTGACAGCGAACGTGCCGGCATTGCTGTTGGGCACATCCACGCCATTCCTTTGCCACTTGTAACTCGTGATTGATCCGGTAGCGCCTACATCGACCGCGACAGAGAAGCTTGCAGTGGCGCCGGCGTAAACAAATCGATCAACCGGTTGACTGAGGATCGTGGCGGTCGTTGCCGCATAAAACGGCGAGAGGCGCGCTCCCGGAATTGGCTTGTCTCCATCAGCGAAATCGGGGTCGCCTTCATATCGGAACGCGATGGCGCTGTTGTCGCCACCTCCGAACTCAGTCGCAATCGATTGAATGAAGTATGGCTTGCCGGCCACGACATTGATGTAAGGCGACCAATTTTCCGGGCGTGGCGAGGGAGTTCCTGTGTTAACCACGGCGCGACGCGTGGGCGCTGTGGGATCGCCGCCGCCGCCAAAGGCACGGACGGGATTCCATTGCGACTCCCTGGCGATTTGCACTTTGTTCGCCGGATCATCGTCGGTGCTTAACCAAAGTTCACCGGGATCGTCCGCCGCGAAGGCAAATTGGATTCGGCCCGTCTTGGGCGGATAAAAGTAGCCGATCAACTCCATGTTGTAATTGTTGCGAACGTCGGCCCCTGGAGGGGTATCATCATCACCCGGGTCTGGGCCGGGATAGCCGTTGTACGGTCCCTCGGCGCGTTTCGGGTAGAATGATCCGTCCGGAATGGCGGTGCGAGTGCGGATGGCAGCTCTTTGATCACCGGCATAGGTGCGGAAGTTGATGCTTCCTTGCGGCGTGGCTGGAGCAGCTGCTTGGAGTGTTACGGAAGTTTCGTTCACGCCTACAGCAAGCGAGAACAGGATAAGCAATCTTGTGACGCTATTTGGCATAACAGGTCTTTTAGTTTGTCGTGTCTTTTCGGGAAACACCGACGTTGTTGCGTGTTCAGGCCATCGGCTCACATGCGTTCGGTGGTCGGAACGCGCTTGGTTGTCTCGGGAACTAACTACAGTAGCGGGAGTCCACCATGACGGTTGATGGTTGGCAATCTCAAAAAAAGCGAGGCGTTCGGGGATCTTGGAAAGGGCTGGAGCTTCTCCCATTTCGAATGATGCGAGTTGACCAAAAAGGCCGGCAAGCCGAGTCCTCTACCGCTTTTGCTCCGACACGGAAGGCGCGTTCTGGCAGAGCAGGACGCCCCTTCCTTCCCACGTGCTCACCCAAAAGCGCCAGAGGACTGGCGCAGTCCAAGACCTGGCGGAGTTCGCGGCGGCCTCGTGATTCGCGAAGCGTCTTGGAGTGCGGTAGTCCTCTACCGCTCTTGCTCCGACACGGAAGGCGCGTTCTGGCAGAGCAGGACGCCCCTTCCTTCCCACGTGCTCACCCGAAAGCGCCAGAGGACTGGCGCAGTCCAAGACCTGGCGGAGTTCGCGGCGGCACCGTGATTCGCGAAGCTTCTTGGAGTGCGGTAGTCCTCTGCCGCTCTTGCAATCGTTTTTTCAAGGATTGCGAAGTACCCGGGCTGACCACTACCGTTCCTCCATGCCCGAGCCGAAAACGCCGTGGCCGCATGCCCCAACGCACCTGCTTGCCACGACAGGCACGTATTTCGTCACCGCCAGCACCTACCTCAAGGCGCACCACTTCCGTAGCGCAACTCGCGTTCGTGTTCTGCATCGTGGACTCCTCACCGTGGCCCGCGACTTTGGCTGGCAGCTCGAAGCATGGGCGGTTTTCTCCAATCACTACCATTTCGTCGCGCACTCTCCCGCCAACCAGCCCACTGCCGAGAGCCTCGGACTGATGTTGAAAACGCTCCATGTGAAGACTTCGGGCTGGGTCAATCGGCTGGACAAGACGCCCGCGCGGCAGGTGTGGTTCAACTTCCGCGAGACGCGATTGACCTATCCAAGGTCTTACCTTGCGCGGTTGAACTACACTCACCAGAACGCCGTGAAACATGGGTTGGTGTCCGTCGCCAACCAATATCCCTGGTGCTCGGCGGCGTGGTTCGAGCGCATGGCCTCGTCCGCACAAGTGAAGACCATTTACCGATTCAAGACCGAGAAACTTCAGGTGCCCGATGATTTCGAGCCCTCGCCAGAGTGGTGAATCGCGGAGTAAACGCAAGGAATCGTGAAGCGTCTTTGAGACCCCAAAGCGCCAGAGGACTTGAGCTTGCTCCCGCTTTCGTCGTAGCGGACTACCAGGCGTTCCAATAGACGCCAGCCTGCGCGGCCCAGTAGTTGGTCATTTGGCTGAGCTTCCTCCATTGGACGGAGCCATCGAGAAGCAGGACGTTGCCGCCAACCGCGCCAACGTCCTTGGGTTTGGTGGTTCTCTTCACCCAAAGAAACGGAATACCGTTCTGTCGGGCAGCGCCGGCTCGCCCGTGCGGGGCGATCACCCAGCCATCACCACCGACAGCTTCCGCATAAGCATTGAGATCGCAGGCGAGGGTTAGCATCGGATTGTCCGTGAAGCGCTGCGGTGATTCCCATTTCGGGTTCGGTTCACCGGACCAGGGTTTCTTGTGTCCGCCATTGTAGTTAAATCCAATGACATGACCGTAAGGCGCCCGGTAATATTGGAAGGTGCCGGCCAAACTCGGGCAGGTGCTCATGTTCGTCGCGCTGTACTGCCGGATCGCGTTGAAAGTATTTGTGCTGATCCAAATCGAATGGGAGAAACCATCATCGCGGAACCCCTGCGGGAGACGCTCGCTATTATCCAGACCGTACATTTGAAGCGCCAAGCCAAGTTGTCTCAGCGCACTCTTGCAAGAAGCGCGCCGCGCTTGTTCCTTTGCTACGCTCAATCCTGGCAAAAGCATCGCAGCCAGAATGGCAATGATGGCTATCACCACGAGTAGTTCAATCAGGGTGAACGCCGAATTTTTTTGCCTCCATTTTTCCGACTGTTTCACATGAGATGGTTGTTTCTTCGCGTCTAGCGTTTCAGGCTAGGGCTTCTCCCAAGAGATTGCTTGCTGACTTTCGTCGTAAACTTTGTCCGCCGTCTTCGAAAGAAGCCGGAAAACCTCTGCCTCGACGAAGTTCTCGACAAAGTTTTCTCCGCGCGACAGCTTTTGGGACAGGCCTTAGGGTAGAGAAATGGGCAGAAGAATGAAAAGGAAATCTTTTCATTCGCAAAGAAGGAGAAGAAGGAGCAAGACGCTAGATTGAAATCATGAGCGCGCAAGAACTTGAACAGATGATCCGCTCCTTGCCGGATGCTGAACTGCGTCGCTTTGCCGAGTGGTGGGACAATCATCGCGCCGCCTTGCTTAACAGCGCTGCCGCACCAGAGTCCGAGGCCCTAAAGACCGAACTTCGTCGCCGTCGCCAGAGGAGTATCGAGACCATCCAGAACGATTTGAGCGCTCGGATGACGCGGCCCTCGATCAAATGTTCAGGGACATCGAGAATGAAGTCCCGTGAGCAGCATTGGCTCGTTCGGTTTGATATTCAAGAGGCTTACCGGTCGTATGAGCGCAGAGAACCGGGCTTGGGGCGTCGCTTCAATCAGGAACTTAGAGCCGTTCTCCGCCGTCTCCCAAAAGACGCGCTACTTTACTCGATACGCTTCGATGACATTCGTCGGGTGAAACCTGCCGTCGTTTCCGCACGGCGTCTTTTATTTTGCGGACGAGTCGCGGGTAGTCGTCCTGGCAGTGTTACATGGCGCCCGCGACTCGGAAGCGGAACTCCAACAGCGGCGTCAAACCAGCTAAGGCAATCTCCTCTCGCGAGCTGCAATCTCCGAATCAATCCACAAAGGCCAGTTCGTTCGACATCAGCAGCACCTGCGCGTATTTCTCCCAAGGTGAGAGCGGTTTGGGCAGCTCTTTGGGCCCACTGAAGTCGAGCTTTGCGTGCCATTCGGTCGTGCCGCCGGTTGATCCGGAGGCATTGGTCTTGACGATTCGGATAATCGGCGCCCAGGTGAATGAGTCCGAATCAACGCCTCCGCGGCAATCCGTCACAAAGTCGAGCGTGTCTCCCGGTTGAACTTCGATGCGATCAATCTTTGTTTCATGTTTTGCGTTGTGCGCGGTCCAGAATCCCAATTCCCCGGTCCGGCTCGAAACAATCCGGCCACGGACGCCATCGCCTTTGTCAGAGTCATGCCCCAACGTTCCGGCGATGTGAATGACTCCTTCGAACGGTGCGATCCACCGGCGGATCGCTGCGTGCTTCAAATCATTTCCGGAATGTCCGCCATTAGCGTTCAGCGCAACCCAACCCAGTTTGTCATCCGGCAACTTCATCCCGCCTTGCCAGGCTTGCCCGGTGAAGTGAGGCAACGTTTGGAATTGCGAAACACGCTTTGTCGCCTCGTCATATTCGCCGTAACCGTACTGCCAGAAGGCTGGCGCCGGCGGCTGTGGACGGACCATTTGCTGCGATTGAACGAACTGCAACGCCAGCTTGGTTTCGTCTGGCTCCGGCTCGCGTTGATATATCACGTTGTAGAGCGCTTTGACGCGCGCTTCATCGTTCGTGGCGGACATTAATTCGGGCCTGTGCGCAAAGCGGCGCGCCTGTTGCACGACAAACGGGCTATTGATCATAAACAGCGCTTGCTGCGGAACCGTTGTGTAAAAGCGTTGCGGACTTGTTGTGTCCGGACTGGCGAAATCGAATGTGCGAAACATCGAGGGGAGATTTTGACGTTCGACAAAGCCATAAACGGTCCGGCGGCTCGTGAAAGGTTCCGCGATCATATCTGATGCGCGGCCTCCTGCCGCCAGATCGAGCGCTCCGGCCACGGCTAGCAGCGTATCCCGGAACGACTCAAAATCGAGCCGGCGCCGGTTCATTTTCCAAAGCAACTGGTTGTTCGGATCGAGTTGCGCGCACTGCGAGTTGTTCTCGCTGCTTTGCTGATAAACGCTCGAGAGCAGAATCGAGCGATGCAGTTTCTTGAGCGACCAACCTTCCTCCATGAATTGCCAGGCCAAATAATCGAGCAGTTCGGGATGCGAAGGCAGTTCGGAACGCAAACCGAAATCGCTCGGTGTGCGGACGAGGCCCGTGCCGAAATACTGCAGCCAAACGCGATTGGCAATCACGCGCGCGGTCAGCGGGTTCTCACGGCTGGCAATCGCCTGCGCGAGTTCGAGACGTCCGCTCCCTTTCTCAAAGGGCTTGCGGTGTTCGCCGGCGAGAACTTCGAGGAATTGCCGCGGCACTTCCGGGCCAGCGTTGTTCGGGTTGCCGCGCAGAAAAACGCGCGCTCGAGCTGGCGTCGCGTTGTCTTGCAAGGCCATTGCTCGCGGCGGGGCGCCCGGATGCGTGGCGTCGAGTTCGTCCACCTTTCGGCGAAGGGCGCGCACCTTTTGAGCAGCAGGCGTGTCAAACAGCCGCGCCAGTTCGAATTCAGGAATATTGGCCGGCGAATCGGGTCCGTAGAGAAGCTGGCGAAGGGCTTCGAGGTTTGAGTCCGGGAACGACGCAGGCGCTGACGAAGCAGTTCGAGCCGCGGGGGCGTTTGTGTCTTTCAGTGTTTCCTGCCAGCGTTTTTCGACATCGGCGAACACTTTGCTGTAACGTTCGGCCACCTCTTTCATCGAGGCCGGCGGTTCACCTGCGAACACCGCGGCCACGAACGGATTCAATTTATTCTCCTTGCCTTCCGCGAAAGCGCGAGCGAGTTCGCCGGCTTTGGCGGCAAAATCATTTGTGGAAAGCTGTTCGAAGGCAAACCAAGGTGCGAAGATCGGATGATCGCCTTTCTTGCGAAGATCCTCGAGAAGGGTTGTCCAGCGGCGGGCTGTGCCCGGATGAAGTTTGCGTTCGCGAGCCAAACCTTCGGACCGCGAGTCGCTGCTCAAGCGTTTCGAGTCATAGGAGACCAACAGATACTCGCCCGTTTTCTGCCGCAATTGGCTCATTGCTTCGGCCTGCTTGCTTTCGCGAAACGCGTTGAGTTCATCCTGCCGTTTCTGCCGCTCTTTGAGATATTCCGAGTGCGCGTGAGAAGGAGCGTTGATGCCAAGCAACGGTTTGTCGGTTGGCTCGAAGGAACTCGCGAAGACGCCGTGCAGAGAATAATAATCTTTGATGGGGATCGGATCGTACTTGTGGTCATGACACCGGGCGCACGCGACGGTCAGGCCCATCATCCCGCGCGTCACAACATCGATGCGATCATCGATAATGTCATTTTGGTTGTTGAGAAACCGGCGGCCGAGCGTCAAAAACCCGAGCGCCGCCAGGGGACGCTTGTCTTCCCCGAGCGGCAAAAGGTCGGCCGCAATCTGATGAATGACAAATTGGTCGAACGGCAAATCTTCATTGAAGGCCCGGATGACATAATCACGATAGGTGTATGAATAGGGATAACGCCGTTCTTCCTCGAAGACGTAACCCTTGGTGTCGGCGTAGCGGGCCACATCCAGCCAATGCCGCGCCCATCGCTCGCCGTAAGCAGGTGAAGCGAGCAAACGTTCGACAGCTCCGGAAAAGGCTTCCGGCGAATCATCGGCCAGAAAATCGGCCATTGCCTCCGGTGCGGGCGGGAGTCCCGTGACATCGAAGCTTGCGCGGCGAAGCAAGGTGCGTCTGTCCGTGGGCGGCGAAGGTTTCATTCCTTTTGCTTCCAACTTCGTGAGGATAAACGCATCGACCGGGTTCTGAACCCAGCCCTCGTCTTTAACTTCGGGAACAGCGGGTTGTTTCACGGGCTGGAAGGCCCAATGATTTTTGGCGGCGAGTTGCGAGCCGACCATTGCCGGTTGCGCCGTTCGGGGATCCGGGGCGCCCATTTTCACCCAAGCTTCGAGGTCAGCAATTTGCTCGGACGGAAGCTTTTTGTCCTTCGGCGGCATTTGCAGCTTTTCGTCATTGTAACGGACCGCCTTGATCAAAAGACTTTTGTCGGGCTCACCCGGAACAATGGCCGGACCGGAATCGCCGCCCTTTAACAGTCCTTCGCGGGTATCGAGAAGCAAGCCGCCTTTGATTTTGTCGCTCTGCGCGCTATGGCATTTGTAACAGTTTTCGACCAAGAGCGGGCGAATCTTTTTTTCGAAGAAATCTAATGCCGCCGAATCCGGCTCCGCGGCAGCGGTTTTCAGCGTCACGAAGGTTAATCCCGCAAGCCACAGGAGCGGCCGCGAGCAAATTCGAGTTAACACGTCAATCTTCACGCCTAGTGGCTCAAAATATTCCCGAGACCTTCAAAAAAATCCATCGCATTCTTGAAGCATCCAAATCTCGTTAGCGCGATTTTGGGCGTCGCGGCAGTTACTTGGCGGATGATGCAACCGGAAGACGAAAGCATGCTGCTAAGACGCTACGCCGAGGCACGCGATGAAGCCGCCTTCTCCGAATTGGTTCGGCGTCATGTGGACCTCGCGCATTCCGCCGCGCTCCGGCAGGTGAATGGCGACATTCACGCCGCTGAGGATGTGACACAGCGCGACGTGATGATCGAGAAGGTTTTTCCACCAACGGCTCAAATGCGTTGTCATGCAGGCGGCGCAACCCAAGGCCAGCGCGGCCATGAGGCTTTCCAAAAGTTTCGACAAGCTGCCCGGGCCGCTGCTTGATTTCCTCCAATTCCGAATCGCTGCGATGTTTGGCCCAACGTCTCCAGCTTGCCCCGAGTTCAACCACGAAGCCCTTTGGCGGTCCCGTTCCAGAGCGTGGTTTTTTCATGTTTGGCTTGCTTGTTGATCTTCTGAACAGCGCGTTTGAGGTCTTTCTCGTCCGGGCCGTATTCGATCAGTGCATAGTCTTCGCTGTAAACTTCCACCGGACGCAGGGCAATGATCTTGCCGCTGCCGGAATGGACGATGCCAATGTCTTCGCCCTGGAGCACGCGGGAAAGAATTGTCCCCAGGCTCTGCCGGGCCTGGGTCGCAGTCATTGTCTTCATACGGTCATTATAATGTCAGGCCTCCTCCCGGCAAGGCATGAGTGGGAAATCGAAGTTCGCAAAGAACGCAAAGCTAAGACTCGATAAAGTGTCCGCACCCACCGTGGAATTATTGGTTGAATTGTCCTTTTGCGCGGGCTATGGCGTCGCAATGGAGTAGAGAAATTGTTCGCCGCGCAGATAAAGTTCCCGATCCGCCAACGCCGGTGACGCACTGAAGCTATCGTTAAGTCGATTTAGGGCGAGCGGTTTATTCTCGCGGTCGTGCTGTAAAACGACGGTCGAGCCATCCCGAGCGGTGATGTAGATGCGGCCCGCAGCGCCTACCGGTGAGGCAAAGATAAAATCTCGAATGCCATCGAGCCGACGCGGCTCGCCCCGTGGATTGCCAGTTGTCGGTTCCAGCCGGGAGAGGACGTTTTGATTGTGTCGCAGAAAATAGAGCGTGTCATCATACAAGAGTGGCGAAGAAACGTAAGGGGTCAGCCGATTAAGTTTCCAAACCACACGGTCCGTGTCGGTAATATCACCCTTGGCGCCAGCGAGCCGGATGGCGAGCATGGCCTGCCAATCGTAGCTGTTCGCGGCAAAGACCATTCCATGACCGGCCACAGGCGACGAAACAACGTTGCGGGACAGGCCGGCGCATTCCCAAATGAGCTTGCCTGTCTCGAGTTCGTAGCCGCGGACGCGTTTGGTCGCGCTGATCACAACCTGCTGTTTGCCTTCGTGCTCGATGACAAGCGGTGTTGACCACGAAGTCTTGTCATCCCGAGCGACTTTCCAACGTTCCTTGCCCGTGCGTTTGTCAAAAGCATACAGATAGGAGTCGGCTTCGTGGTCCCAGTTGATGATTAGCCAATCCCCGTACAGGACGGGCGAGCTGCCTTCACCATGCGCGTGCAATGTTTGCATCTTGCCCAAATCCTTTTTCCACTTCAGTTCGCCGTTCAGGTCGAAACAATAAAGCCCACGCGAGCCAAAACAGAGGTAGAGCGACTCGCCATCCGTGACAGGTGAATTCGAAGCCAGGCTGCCCGTTTCGTGGCCACCCTCGTGCGGAAATTCTGCGCGCACAGTCCGGCTCCAAAGAATCTTGCCATCCTTGCGGCTTACGGCCAGGACGACAAACCGGTGATGCTGGCTGACGGGAACGTTGTCGTGTGTGCCTGGCGCATTGTCGTACACGGGCTTCACTGATTGGCCAAATGGCACGGCCGCCGTAACGAAGATGCGATCCTCCCAAATAATCGGCGTGGAATGCCCTTTTCCGGGAAGAGACAATTTCCATCGGACGTTTGTCGCTTCGCTCCAATTCAGCGGTGGATTCGCTGATGGAGCGACACCATTTGCCAACGGTCCGCGCCATTGGGGCCAGTTGCGCAACGCATCCCCGGAAACTTGGATGCTTTCGCCGATTGAGGGTGATAGCGCTCCGGCGAGGAGCGCTATCGAAAGAAATGTTTGTATCGATCGCAAAGCGCGGCGGTTTATCTGGTTGCCGCCGGCCGTTCCTATCGCATTCCTGACAGACGGCGGCAAGTATGGAGTCAGGCTGGATGTAAATTGCCTGTAAATTTTCCTGGCGTCTTTGGCTTCAAAGCATGCCCGAAACGGGAGTTTGTTTTAAAACTTCTTGGAACGGACAACGCTAGTTCGACTTCGTTGCATTCGAGGCCTGCCAATTCTTGCCGAAATGCCGCGACGGGAGCCCTGCGGGATGAATCGGTTTTGAATCGGCTCTCGCATGTTGACAATTGGAAGTCATCTAATGGAAAATCAGTTTATGGCCCACATATTGAGCGAACCGCAGAAACGGCTGATCCCGGAACTGCTCAAGGTTGGGCGAAGGAATAATGAAAGTGATATCCTCCGTTATGGTCTTCATCTCGTCGCTCGAGAAGTGGAAGCTGAACACGGCTTATGGATGGGATAGGCGGTTTATGATTCAAGGCTTACGAACGGTCATTTATCATGTGACTGACTTGGGACAGGCGAAGACATGGTACAGCCAGGTCCTGGAACAGGAGCCTTACTTTGATCAGCCGTTCTATGCGGGCTATTCCGTGGGAGGATTCGAGTTGGGCTTGATCCCTGATGGCAGCCCGGGCGCCATCGAAAACCCGCATTTTTCAGTTGAGAAGATGCGATGAGGCGGCCAGAGTCGCGCGTGCAGGAGCGTTCATGACATCCCAGGAATCAGAGCTGCCGTCAAGTCAGGCGCCCGCGTCTGCGGGAGAAAGACCGCCGCTCCACACCATCGGTTACGGAGCGCGATCTATCGGCGAATTTGTGGCGACGTTGAAAGCAAATCGCATCGATTACTTGATCGATGTGCGAACGGCGCCTTACTCGAAGTTCAAACCGGAGTTCTCGAAAGAGCTGCTTCAGCACCATATCGAGCGAGCGGGCATTCGATACATCTTCATGGGTGATATTCTGGGTGGACAACCGAAGGACCCTGCGTGTCATACCGATGGCAAAGTGGACTATGACAAAGTTCGCGCTCAACCATTCTTTCAGGCGGGCATTGATCGCCTCAAGACCGCTTTCGAACAGCAGCGCCGCGCCGCGCTCATGTGCAGCGAAGGACGTCCCGAGCAATGTCATCGCAGCAAGCTTATCGGCGAAGCACTCGCAGCGGCGGGCATCCCAGTCTGTCATATCGATGAGGGCGGCCAGTTGCTGACGCAAACTCAGGTCATCGACCGGCTCACACAAGGGCAAATGGATTTGTTCGGCCCGTCCTCCTTTACGTCACGAAAGCGCTACGCACCGCTTGATTCGGAGGAGGAATGAAGAGCATCGACCGTAGCGGCGTCTCGGCAGAGCGCCGCCCATTTAGAAGGAACGAATTGCGGCGCCCTGCCGAGACGCTGCCACGCCAGCTATGTTATTGAAGATCGTTACCATCGGTGTTTATGGATTCACGGAGGGCGCCTTTTTCGAAGCCCTAGTGCGAGCCGGAGTGGATACGTTCTGCGACATTCGTTGGCGGCGCGGCGTGCGCGGTTCCGAGTATGCGTTTGCGAACAGCGCGCGGTTGCAAAGGCGGCTGGCCGAATTGGGGATTCGCTACCAGCATTTCCGCGAAGTTGCTCCAAACCCAGCGCTGCGCCAGCGCCAAGCTGAAGCCGACAAACTCGAGGGCGCCACCAAACGCAAGCGCACCACGCTTGGCGAGACATTTATCAGCGGATACCAGAATGAATGTCTGTCAGCATTTGACAGCCGAAAGTTTGTTGAACGATTAGTCGATGCGAAGGTTGTTGCTCTGTTTTGTGTCGAGCGCGAACCGGCAGCTTGTCACCGCTCGCTCTTAGCCGCGCGCTTGCAGCACGATCTTGGCGGAGAGATAGAGCACTTGCTGCCGGAGTGAAGAAGTTATGAAAGTCTTGATCGTCGCGAAGACGCGCCGTGGCGGGGGAGCTTGCGTTGGCGGCATCACCGAAGAAGGGCGCAGTGTTCGACTGATCGCGCTAGATGCGGCGACGAATGAACGCGCGGGTTTGGAATACCAAGTCGGAGAAATCTGGGAGGTGGAAGCGGCGCCTGAGCCGAACATTATCCCGCCGCATGTGGAGAACATTCGAGTGCTGACCGCGCGACGTTTAAAGCGTTTGCGATATATCGAGCCAGCTCTCCGGCAACACATGCCTCCACTGAAGGGGGGACCTGATCAATTGTTCGATGGACTGGTGCAACCTTCCCCATCAGGCGCACTTTACATCGCTGAGCGGACGGGCTTGCCCAAACGTTCGACGATGTTATGGATACCAGAGCGGCCCTTGCAATTGGATTGCGACGGCAAGCGTATTCGCTACCGCTGCGCGCCCGAGGACGGCGGGCGAACGCTGACCTTCGTCGGGTTTCAAGAGCCGCTGAAGATCATCCCGGCCGGCACGCTGTTGCGCGTCTCGCTCGCGCATTGGTGGCGGCCGAAGGACAAACCCGATGAAGAGCCGCGGTGCTACGTTCAACTGTCTGGTTGGTTGCCCACGACTGGACCATCGACGGCATTGTCCGCATGTTCCGATTCATCTTCCACCGCGGCAGTCGGGGACAAGGCTGTCCGCGCTCCAATTGAAGATGAAGAGAATGCCGCAGCGACATTTCCCGTCGGCCTGCCTATCTGCTCACGTGCTCACTTGCTTGACGATGCGCGCGCCGTCCTAAAGGAGACATTCGGTTTCACCGACTTTCTTCCCGTGCAAGCTGACGTTGTCCAGCGTGTGCTTCAACGCCGTGACACGCTGGTCGTCATGCCCACTGGCGGCGGCAAGTCGCTTTGCTATCAGCTGCCCGCGCTGCTGTTTGAAGGTCTGACACTTGTGGTCTCGCCGCTCATCGCGCTCATGCAAGACCAAGTCAGCCAACTCCGGGAACTCGAGGTTCCGGCAGCATTTCTGAACAGCACGTTGCAGCTCTCCGAGTATGTGTCGATTGCGAATCGCGTTCGCGCTGGCGGCGTCAAGATTCTCTACGTCGCGCCGGAAACTTTGTCGCGTCCGGAAACGCTCTTGTTGATCGAGCAAAGCCGGCTGGCCTGTTTCGCGGTGGATGAAGCGCATTGCATTTCCGAATGGGGACATGATTTCCGGCCCGAGTACCGCCAACTCAATGCGGCGCGCCGGCGGTTTCCGGAAGCCGTTTGTCTTGCGCTGACCGCCACGGCGCCCGAGAGGGTCCGTGAAGACATGCGGCGGCTGCTTGAGATTCCTTCAGACGGCGAGTTCATCGCCAGCTTCAACCGCCCGAATCTTTTGCTAGCCGTCGAACCGCGTCATGACAGCCTGGCGCAAGTGCTCGGATTTCTCGAACAGCATCGGGGCGAGTCCGGCATTATTTATTGCAGCACGCGCAAGCAAGTGGACGAACTTTCCGCCTCGCTGAATGCAAACGGCTGGGCGGCTTTGCCATATCATGCCGGACTCGACGATGACCTGCGGCGCCAGAACCAGGAACAATTCATCCGTGATAACGCGCCATTGATGGTGGCAACGGTCGCCTTTGGCATGGGCATCAACAAATCGAATGTGCGGTTCGTTGTTCACGCCCACTTGCCGAAGGATGTCGAGAGTTATTATCAGGAAATTGGCCGCGCCGGACGCGATGGGCTGCCCGCGGACTGCTTGCTTCTCTACAGCCGAGGCGATGCGATGACCATTCGGCATTTCATCGATGAAGGCGCGCCATCAGAACGACCTGGGCGCCAAGCGCGGCTGAACGCCCTGATGCGATACGCCGAAGCGCGTGATTGCCGGCGCGTCCCTTTGCTGGCTTATTTCGGCGAGGTCTTCGAGCCCCCGTGCGGCCATTGCGACAACTGCATCGAAGCGCCAGCCAATGGCGAGATGAAAGACGTCACAGTGGCGGCGCAGAAATTCCTTTCGTGCGTCAAGCGCACCGGCGAGATGTTTGGTCCCGCTCACATTATTGCGATCTTGCGCGGCTCGCGTTCCGAACGAATTCTAGCGCGACGCCATCATGAATTGAGCACCTACGGCATTGGCCTGGAGCATTCGACCGATGAATGGCGCGAATTGGCGCAACAGTTTATTCGGCTTGGCCTGGTGGACCAAGAACTCGAATTCGGCGGATTGCGTCTAACTTCGAAAGCTTGGGATGTCCTCAAGGGACAGGAGAAAGCGCATGTGGCAGGGAAGCCGCTGGCCACGGCGAAACCCACCGAATTGACGCCGGCTGAGCATGACGCGGAATTGTTCCAGCGACTCCGGGCGTTGCGGCGGGAGCTTGCGGCTGCCGCGAGTGTTCCGCCGTACGTGATCTTTTCGGATCGTGCGCTGACAGAGATGGCTGCTTTCCTTCCGCAAAGTGCAGCCGAATTTCTCGAGATCAACGGCGTTGGCCAGGCGAAGTTGGCCAATTACGGCGAGGTTTTCTTGAAATGCATTCGCGAGTATTGCGAGGCGCGCGGTTTGACGTCGAAGCGCACTGCGCAGCCGGAAACGTCACGGTTCATTATCCGTCCCGTCGTAAAACGGCGGTTCCAGGAAGTTGGCGAATTGTTTGCCGCCGGCGAATCCATCGAAGCAATCGCCGAGCGGTACAACGTCGTAACCAGCACCGTGATTCAGCACCTCCAGCGATACTTCGAGTCGGGCGCCAGACTCGATCCGGAACGCCTCTTCGCTTCGTCTAGATTAGCCGAGGCGGACCGCAATCGTGTTTTGGCCGCTTTCGAGCAACTGGGCTTGGAACGTCTCGCGCCAATTCACGAGGCGTTGGGCCGCGCGATCAGTTACGATGAGCTGCATTTGCTGCGACTCTATTTGCGCTGCTGTGCCACTGGCGCGCGCGACTGAGCACGCCTTGGGAATTGGCTCAAATTGAAACAACGAAACAGCGGCAGGGCGCGTCAGGGCGCGTCACTCCGTGCGCGCCGCGATAGCACTAAGCGCGACGTAATTGGTGCATGACGGCGCGAGCCAGCGTCGCACGAAAGCGGCTAAATCCTTCCTCCTGCTCAATTTCTGCCAATCCCTGCCACGTCCCTTCCCGGTTGGTTACAGCGCCTTTGCCGCTGGAATCGAAAACATGAATTGCACTATCAGCAGGAAGTTTCCCTTTGGTTGTTGCGGTCTGAATGGCGTCCAAGTCCAAGGCCGCGTAAAGCACCCGAACTACTCCTCCGCAATTTTCTTTCGATCCACTACAAATTCAATTCGCGGATCGAGAATCCATTCTGGCGCGCCTGTCAGGCGGACGTCGTCCTCCATGGCACGCAAGACATCGTGGGTGGTACTGTGAGAATGGTCCGAGCGTGCTGGCAGGCGTGACCCTCGTTCACCCCACCAATTCGTTCCGCATGGATGGGTTTATCGCGCTGTTGGTTGGCCAAAAAGTCCCGCACCATCGCCCGCACGATCCTCCCCCTTTGGAACGGGAGTTCTGGAAGCAACACTGGCGGCAACTGGCCGAGGAGGCGGGTCAAGGCATGACCTCAGAAGAAGCGTTGAACGCTCTGCGAACGCCAGGCTTGGCTTGGGGCAGTCGATTCATGAGCAGGAGCGCGGACTACCGGCTCAACAGTCGCGGTCTAGGGATCAACTCCTAACAGCTAACATTCAGACCTTGCCAAATAACAGCGCATTCTGCCCAAGGTCAGTTCGGCAATCTCTTGCCAGCCAGCCAGCTGGCCAGCAGCAATTCTCCTACGGGATCGCGGACCGCCAAGTCCGCGCTTTTTGCGTTTGTTTTAACGGCCGTTTCCTCGGACTCGGCGGTCCGCGCTCCCATTCCGAGAATTGCCAAAACACCCAGAGCATAGCATAGACCGCGCGGGTACGAACCTCGTTCAAAGCGCCGCGAGCGCCGCGCAAAAGTCTTGCAAATCCAAGACAAACAGCCGTAATGGACGCAGATCTGACTGTGCGGCTGGGTTAGAAGCACCTCATTCAATCAGTTGTTCGCGAGGATATTAACGATTCCCTACAAAAAGGATGACAAATGTTTAATCCCAAGCAATGCAAAAGGCTGACAGCCATTGTAACCGGACTGTCGGCTGCATCAGTCCCCTTGAACGCTATTGAACCAGGCGATCTTCTGGTTTACAGCAAGGAACCCTTCTTCCTGCGGCCTCAGTTCGGGATCAGCGAGACGCACAGCGACAACGTCTTCTCACGTGCCGCTGCTAAAGACGACTTCGTCACGACGCTCAGTCCCGGTCTCAACCTCCAGATTGGAAAAGGATATCGAAATTTCGTCGCGTTTGATTACACGCTCAATCAGCGTTTCTACGGCAAGTTGGACCATTTGAATGCTGGAGAACATTCCTTCGCTCTCGGAGGAAGGCTGCAGGGGCAACGGCTCGTGTTGCTCGGAAATGACAGCCTCAGCCTGCTCTCCAGCCCCATGGGTATCGTTCAGGAAGAACGCCCGCCGAGTGTTCCACGCCAGCCTGCCACCCCTGTCCCCACCGAGGGCGCCGCGCCCCCGACGGCGCCGGCGGCGCCGCCGCCAACTGACCCGGCCAGCCCAATCCGCGGTGGGGAAGTTCTAACGAGCTTCGAAGAGCGAAATGTCGATCAAACCGCACATTATCACAGTTACAATCTGGGGTACCGGATCAGCGAGAAAACCGCCGCCTATATCCAAGGTCAATATTCGTCGACCGATTACGAAGAAGGTGTTGGGTATTATGATATCAACACCTGGCGCGGCACGGCCGGGTTCGCATTCCAAGGGTTTCCCAAAACGAGTTTCTTTGGCGAAGTTTATTACGGCCAGACGGAGACGACGCCAAACTTCACCGCGCCATCGGTTCCTGAGTTGTCATTCGTCGGTGGATTCTTAGGCGCTCGAGGCAATTTCACGGAAAAGCTCAGCGGGATCGTGAAGGTTGGGTACGAAACGCGTGAGTTCGATGATGGCGCCGGTGCGCCCAGTTCGCCGGTGGTTGACCTTAGTTTGACCCACCGACTGACGCAGAAAATGTCTGCCTATTTGTCATTCGCCCGGCTCCATGACGTGTCGGTTCAATTTGCCAAAGAATCCTACACAGCCAATGTGATCAGCGGAGGGCTAAGTCAGTTGATTGGTTCAGCCGGCAAGTGGCGGGCTTCAGCAAGCGGACGCTACGGGATGTTTGATTACGAAACGACGGACACCTCAGTCGAACGCAGCTATGACCATATCGCCGCTTATTTTAGTCTGGAATATCAGATACAAGTGTGGTTAATTGCACGCTTGGGATATAGCTTTGACAGCATAAAATCCGGGACGGCCGGAATGGAAGAGTACGATGTGAATCGCGTGACCTTAGGTCTATCGGTTGGTTACTAGCAGAGTTATGAAAACGAACGTGTTGCTTTGGATAAGACAATTGCTTTGTTCCGTCTTGTTACTCCTGGCGCTTACTACGATCGCCGCAGACAATGACACTGACACTGATCGAAAAGTCGCTCCGTCTGACACACTCTCCATCGAAGTTTTTGGCGAAAAGGAATTAACCCGAATCTGCCGCGTGGAAGCCGGCGGGACGATCGTTTATCCGTTGCTCAAAAGCGTCGAGGTAGCTGGCAAAACCACAACGGAGGTGGCGCAACTTATTGCGCAACGATTGTACGACGAGGAATTCCTGGTTAATCCGGAAGTCAGCGTTAATGTGAAGGACTTCCGCCAGCGCGCAGTCTCCGTCCTTGGCTACGTGGTTAAGGCGGGGGCGATTGAGTTGCCTCCCAACCCGGAGAGAATGGACATAATTGAGGCAATTTCCAGAGCCGGTGGTATCGGCCAACTAGGCAGTGAAAATAAGATCGAGTTCACGAGGAACGGAAAGGTCACCAAATTTAAACTTGAGCAACTCAAGAAAGAAACCGATCCGAAAAAGAAAATCTGGCTCGAGGCTGGCGACGTAATTTACGTCGGACAGACTGCATTTTGATTCTAGCCGCGTCGCAATCGATTTATGGACTTTGACAATCCCTCGCAACCACAGCAGGGCGGGCTGGCCCAAGAAGACACGATTAATCTGCGCCATTATTGGCATGTCGTCTTGGAGCGCCGCTGGCTCATCATTACAGCCTTCATTTCTGTATTCGTCCTCAGTTTGATTTATCTGTTTAAGGCGACACCGATTTATCAGGCAACCGCCCGCATTCAGATCAATCAAGAGAACGACAATATTCTGCGGATTGAGGGACTGGCCGTCGGCCGACAGGAACAAGATTATCTCCAGACGCAATACAAAAACCTGATGAGCCGGACTTTAATTGAGTCCGTGGTTAACAAGTTAAAACTGCGCGAGGATGATCGCTACGCTAAGAGCGTGGATGTAGCCCGATCTGTCGCGGGTGACATTCAGATCGCGCCCATCCGTTTGAGCCGGTTAGTCGATGTCAAAGTTGAACATCCCGACCCCAAGCGGGCTCAGCAAATTGCCAATACTCTGGTGACGAACTTCATCGAATTAAACCTCCTCCAAAAGAAGCAAGCAGCAATTGACATCGTGAAGCTCCTGGAAGGAGAGGCAGAATCTCAGAAAAAGGCGGTCGAGAAAGCGGAGCAAGCGCTTCATCACTACTCTAAAGAGCATAACATGGTCTCGCTTGAGGAAAGCCAAAACATCGTCTTGCAAGCCCTCAAGGATTTCCAAGCCAAACATACTCTGGCCAAGAGCGTAGCGGTGGCAGCGGAAAGAGTGGTTGCCGAAGTTGATGCTCAAATCGATCTCGGCACATCCATCTATTCGTTGCCTCAGGTAGCGCAAAACACGGCGATTCAGCAATTGCGGGGCGACCTGGCTTTGGCGGAGGCAGAGTTCGCCGAACTAAAAAAACGCTATAGAAAACGCCATCCTGACTACATGACGGCCGAAGAAAAAGTGACTTCACTCCAAGAATCCATGCGCCAGACTGCCCAGGAATTAGTTAACTCGCTCCGCGTGAACGCCACGATAGCAAAAGGCGAGGAGGAAAGTCTCAAGAAACAGGTGGATTTGCAGGAACAAAGGCAGATCGCCTTGCGCAATTTGCGCATTCAATACGACGTGTTAAAGCGCGACGCACAGTCTGCTGATGAGCTTTACAAAACGGTCCTGGCGACAATGAAGGAAACGGACCTGACAAGCAAAAACAAGATTAACAACATGCACGTTGTCGATCCTGCCGATCTGCCTCTGAAATCGGTCAAGCCTCGTATTGTTTTAACCATCCTCCTGGGCTTGGTGGGTGGACTCGGCGTGGCTCTTGGCTTGGCGTTCTTTGTCAACTACCTTGACGACTCGATCAAGAGTCAGGATGACGTGGAGACTTACTTGCGCCTGCCGTTCCTCGGTTACATTCCAAACATCAAAACCAACAGCGTCGTGGAGCGCGATCTCCAATCTCATCTGCATCCTCAATCCAATGCCGCTGAGGGATTCCGCACGATACGCGCCACAATCTCACTCACTCATAAAGCGGATAAATTCCGAACTTTGGCCATCACCAGCACGATTCCTTCGGAAGGCAAGTCGCTGGTGGCATCGAATCTGGCCATTGTCACCGCTCAGACCGGGTTAAAAACGCTGCTGGTCGATGCCGACCTTCGACGCCCCTCGGTGCACAAAGCCTATCAACTTCACAGCCCATCCGGCCTCTCTTCGTACTTAACTGAGGAAGTCGATCAATTGGACAAGATTGTCCATAAGACAGAAATTCCCAATCTTGAGGTCATCTGTTGCGGCTCTGTTCCGTCTACGCCTTCCGAATTGATCGGGTCAAAACGCATGGTTGAGTTCTTGCAGGCCGCGCGCGGTTGTTATGATCGTGTGATCTTGGATTGTCCTCCCATTTCCGCAGTCAGCGATCCGCTGATTATTTCGGCGATTTCAGACGGCGTCGTTTTTGTGACAAAGTTTAACAAAATTCGTCGCGAACACGCGCGCAAATCCGTTCAACGCGTCCAAAATGCCGGCATTCATATCTTGGGCGTCGTTCTGAACGATATCGATTTCGAAGGCAAAGATTCTTACTACTACTCTTACTACTATTATCAGAATCGTTATTACGCCAGCCATTACACAAGTGGAGGCGGAAAAGAAAAAGGGACTGTTGTTGCTAAGAGCCGCAACGGGGACTGAATCAGGCAGTTTTACGGCAGGGCGAACCTGCCGGTGAGCCTGATAACCAGGAATCGCCAATTGCTTCTGTCGGGTCACCGGCAGGTTCGCCCTTTCAATCGCGGACTGCCCCAATGTTTTCAGACGTCACTGATACTTATCGAGCAAGGGCTGCAGTCTCCTTTTCGTTTTCGCAGGCCAACGCGCTTTATCCGTAAGGATCGCGTTTTTCAAAGCATGATGGCACGAGCAGTCCGGAGTTGTCGGGATTTGCGGCAGAATATCCTTGATCAGACATTTGGCGGTCGCCGCGTTCTTCATCAAGTTGGCGATGACAAGCTCAACCGTCACATGGGCCTCATCCTCTTTCCAACAGTCATAATCAGTAACCATCGCCAACGTCGCATAGGCGATCTCTGCCTCACGAGCGCACTTGGCTTCACCGAGGTTTGTCATGCCGATGACATCGTAACCCAACCTGTGATTGGTCAGCGATTCCGCGCGCGTGCTGAAGGCCGGGCCTTCCATATTGACGTAGCTTCCGCCGTCGTGAACTCGAACTCGCAGTGATCGAGCGCTCTTGAGCAACAATTGCCGAAGTTCCCGGCACAAAGGCTCGGCAAACGCAATATGCGCCACAATTCCTTGTCCAAAGAATGTATGCTCAAGCGACCGTTTGGTCCGATCCACAAACTGATCAATGACTACGATATCACACGGTTTGTACTTGGCTTTGAGCGACCCCACGGCACTAACGCTAATGATCCACCGTACACCGAGTTTCTTCATCGCCCAGATATTGGCGCGATGATTCAATTCGCTCGGCAGGATGCGATGCCCACGTGCATGGCGCGGAAGGAAAACAACTTCGCGGCCAGCTAGTTCGCCCGTGAGCAAATCGTCGGATGGCGCACCGAACGGGGTCCGCACGCCCACCCACTTCTGGTTGGTAAACCCTTCAATGTTGTAGAGTCCGCTTCCGCCGATAATTCCAATCCGATGACTCGCCATAAACGTAAGAGATTAAACAAATGCCACGAGTGTCGAATTCTGTTCTACAGCCCGCGCGGAAGTCAAGATACGTCACTTTGAAGCACTTTGAAGCGGGAATTTGTGTTGCCTTTGGCGCGTCGAAAGGATATTACTAACGCGCATGATCCCAGACCTCAGCGCGGTTTCCTTAGCGGCGCGGGTGTGCCGCCGACGTGTTCCCGTCCTAGTGGTCGGATACCAACAAACCAAATCGAAATGAAAAACCTCATGAGATTAGTTGGCTGGCGATACGCGACGCTCCTCGCATTGTTGCCTTTGCTGAGCTTGGGCCTTCAGGCCCAGACGACGACGCGAAACGTTAAGGTTGAGAGACTCGGCACTGGGGCAGGCAACCTCATTAAGGGCGACCTCACCGATCCCGAAAATGATGGCGAAGATGCCCTCGGGGCAGCCACCAGCCCGAGGTGGAACTGGGCTGAAATCGACTCCAGCCACGAACAGGACTTCGAAGGCGGAGAGAATGCATTCAACGTCTTCGACAACAAGGTCGGCGGCGGCAATGATAAATGGTGCTGCGACGATCCAACGCCTGATAATCCGGTGTGGATCGCCGTCAAGTTCCGTCAAGCCGTCAGTTTGACGCATTTCACCGTTACTTCCGGTAACGACACACCGACACGCGACCCAACACACTGGGCGATTCAAGGTTCCAATGACGGGGTCACTTATACGGACATTTATCGCTTCATCGACTCGGTCGTTCCTTGGACAGCCCGCAACCAAGTCGTCAAGTTCACCCTGCCTTTTCCATCCCAAGCTTACTTGTACATTCGCTACATCGCCTATGACACGCCGGCGCCCCTGCATCAAATTAACGAGCTTGAATACTTCGGGTCGACCACTGTCCCGGCGGATACCGACGGCGATGGTATCATCGATGCCGCCGAAACGTTCTATGGCTTTAACCCAAACAACGCGAGCGATGCCGCTCAGGACTTTGACAAGGACGGTATCAGCAATCTGAACGAGTACAAAGCCGGTTCCGACCCGGTCGATGTGACGAAACCGACCCTGTTGTCCGTTGCGAGCACTTCGAGTTTTGACAAGGTAATACTCACCTTTTCCGAGGACCTCGATCCAGCCACTGCGAACGCCGCGGCAAATTATACACTCAGCCCGAGCCTTGCGGTCACGGCGGCGAGCTATAACCAAAAAGTGGTCACGCTCACCACCGCGAAACAAACGCCCGGCGCCACCGCCTACACCGTCACAGTCAAAGGGGTCACTGATACCTCCAAGAACGAAGTGCCGGCGAGTAGCTCAGGTCTCTTCTATTCGTACACCTTGACCAGAACCGGAGTGCTCAGGTTCGCGTACTGGACGGGAATCACCGGAACACCCGTGGACAATTTGTTGGGCGATCCGAATTATCCAAATTCTCCGACCGCGGTCGGCGCCATCTATTCGTTCAACAGCCGTGACATCTTCCCGACCGACAGCCTCGACAACTATGGGGCCGTGATCGACGGATACATCACCCCCACAGAGTCGGCGAGCTACGATTTCTTCCTTCGGAGCGACGATGCCTCTCAATTATACCTGAGCACAGACGAAAAGGAGGCAAACCTTTCACTGATAGCCGAAGAAACCGGCTGCTGCGGCGCGTTCATGGAACCTTCGACCGGTGACGCCGCCACAACTTCCACGCCGATTGCCTTGGTGGCTGGGAGGAAATACTTCATCCGTGTCATTTACAAGGAAGGCGGCGGTGGAGACTTTGCTCAAGTAGCTTGGAGGAAAACCACCGACAAGACTCCCGCAGCGTCACTGTTGCCCATTCCGGGCCTGTTCATCTCTGCGGCTGAGGACTTGGCGGTCCCGGCCGAAGGCGCGTACACCACCCAGTCCCCAGGACCGAACGCAGCCAACGTCAAACCAGGCGCTCCGGTCACCATCGCTCATCGCGATGGCAAGACGGCATGGACTGCCAGCAATGTCACACTGAAGATCGACGGTGCCGAAGTGAAACCAACCGTCACCAAAGTAGGCAACTTGGCGACAATTGAATACAAGCCGACGACATTGTTCGCCAGCAAATCAACCCACACGATAACCCTCGGCTATCTCGATCCAGCCGGGCAACCCGCGACCTTGGATTGGTCATTCTCGATGGCCGAGTACAAAGGACCCGTCAAAGACAAGGTCAAAGGTTATGACTCATTCATCCTCGGATCAGCCAATCTGACACCCGATAAAGGTGGCGTTACGGGCAACGCGGGTGATTATGCCATCGATTTCGGCCGAGGAAGCGGGCAATCGGTTCTTATTCCTGATGCGAGCTTCCTGAACGCCGCCGCCGCGGGCGACAAGATGACCTTTGCCCTTTGGGTGAAGAAATATGACATCGCCAACAACTCCGCGTTCTGGGCCGACTCTCCTTCGAGCTCGGGCAGTGAACGCGGCTTCCAAGGTCATACACCTTGGAGTGATAACACCGTTTACTTCGATACCTCCGGCTGCTGCGCAGGCGGCACTCAGCGCATTAGCTCAAACATCAGCAATTTCCCCGATTACAGCGGCGATATTTCCTGGTGGACGAACAACTGGCATCACTTCGCGTTTGTGAAAAATGCCGGCCACAAGCAAATCTGGATTAACGGCAAGATTCTCGTCGAGGGCGACAACGAGTTCGCGCTTCCGACCGACTTCGCGCGCATCTGGCTCGGCGCGCAAGGTGGCGGGCCAAACACCGGCACAGCGAACAACTTCCACGGACTCCAAGATGATTTCGCTGTGTTCGGATCGGCTCTAACCGAAGCCGACATCAAGAAGCTCGCTGCGAAAGAGACTCCGTCGAGCCTGAGCGCGAGCGCAAATCTGACCGCTTATTGGGACTTCAACGGCGCGCTGCCGACCGAAGCCCCCAAGTTTAGCAAGATCAGCAGGGCGGCCGACGGCAAGATCACCGTGGAGTGGACCGGCGGCGGCACGTTGGAGGCAGCGGCAGCCATTACCGGACCTTGGCAGGCCGTGCCGGGTGCCACCAGCCCGTATACGTTCACGCCGAGCGCGACTCAGCTGTTCGGACGCATCCGACAGTAAACCGATTCCTTAACACACAGAGGCCGGACGCAAAGTCCGGCCTCTTTTTTTGGGGTCGAGGCCCTGAGGCTGGAGGCACAAGGTGAGAAGATTCATGGAAGCCTTCAAATTCAAAGAACGCGCATCGACACCACGCGCCCTACCAGCTTTGCCAAACTGAGAATTGCTGTTTTGAAGCTTTGAAGCACTTTGAACTTGTTCCATTGTATGTCGAGCGGCTAGGGTTTGCACATGACCCCGAAGCCTTTTCAGGACCTTAGTCCGACCGGCACGGACGGTGCCGGTCAAACGCCCACGCATGCACGGCAATGGGTTCTGATGTTTGCGGTCACGCTGGCGATTGTGACCTATATCGATCGCGTCTGTATTTCCAAAACGGCCAGCCTGATCATGGCAGATTTGAATCTCTCCAAGGAACAAATGGGCCTCGCATTTTCGGCTTTTGCTTGGGCATATGCCCTCTTTGAGATTCCGGGCGGCTGGCTGGGAGACAAGATCGGCCCCCGCAAGGTTTTGATGCGAATTGTGGTGATGTGGTCAATCTTTACGGCTTTGACCGGAGTGGCGTGGGGATTGGTTTCGCTGGTACTCTTCCGATTCTTTTTCGGAATGGGTGAAGCTGGCTGCTTTCCCAATTTGACCAAGGCTTTTACGATCTGGTTTCCAGCCACCGAACGCGTCCGGGCTCAAGGGATCATGTGGTTGAGCGCGCGCTGGGGAGGCGCTTTCACACCACTTTTGGTAGTATGGGTTTTAGGATTTGTCTCGTGGCGATCTGCCTTTTGGTTGTTCGGCCTGCTCGGAGTCGTCTGGGCGATATTCTTCTATCGCTGGTTTCGAGACAACCCGGCCCAACATCCCAGCGTGAACGCAGCCGAACTTTCCGTGATAGGAGATTCAAGCCAAAATGCCGTAGCGCACGGAGCCGTTCCTTGGGGGAGGTTCTTGAGCAACCGCACCGTCTGGCTGCTTTGGGCTCAGTACTTTTGTATGTCGTATGGATGGTACTTTTACATCACGTGGATGCCAACCTACATCAAAGAGTCATTCGGACACCTCAGCGAAATGGAACAGGCGTTGCTTAACTGCATTCCACTGTTCTTCGGCGGCTTGGGATCATTCTTTATTGGGATGATCTCGGCGCCGGTAGCGCGGCTCATTGGCAGCACGCTCGTAACAAGGCGCGCGATGGGTTTCATTGGTTTGACCGGCGCCGCGGCGATGCTCCTAATTTCGATCCAATTTAAGAATCCTCTCCTAGCCATGCTCTCAGTAGGGATGGCAAGCTTCTGCAACGACCTTGCCATGCCCGGAGCTTGGGGAGCGTGTATGGACGTAGGAGGCAAATACGCGGGTTCCCTTTCTGGCAGCATGAATATGATGGGCAATTTCGGCGGAGCTGTAGCACCCATGGTCGTGGCCTATGTCCTCCAGCATTTCAATAACAACTGGAACCTGAATTTCCAGATGTTCGCCGCCGTTTATTTCGTCGGTGCGATCTGCTGGCTGTTTATCGACCCCGTCACACCCCTTGACCATGAAGAAGAGCCCGTAAGATCGTAATGCCCGCAGAATCCCAAACCTACCTCAACCCGCTGAAGCTCCGGTGAGAAAAGCTGGCAGCAGCCTTAGCGTTGCACCCGGGCCCCGCCGCCTTTCATAAGCTTTTCGACCTCGTCCTTGGATGCCATCGATGTGTCGCCCGGTGTCGTCATCGCCAATGCGCCGTGAGCTGCCCCATAATCCACTGCTTTCTGGGGATCACCGGTCGTCATTAAGCCGTAGATCAATCCCGAAGCAAAACTATCCCCGCCACCGACTCGATCCAGGATTTCCAGGTCCGGACGATGAATGGCTTCGTAAAATTTTCCATCCGCCCAGCAGATCGCTCCCCAATCATTTCGCGTTGCCGATCTAACCGCGCGCAAAGTCGTCGCCGTGACTCGAAAATTAGCGAACTCTTTCACTGCTTTCTCAATCATCTTCTTGAAAGCGGTCACATCGATATGCGAAATGTTTTCATCCACTCCCTCAACCTCGAATCCAAGACATGCCGTAAAGTCCTCCTCATTTCCGATCATGACATCGACATGTTTGGCGATGCGACGATTAACCTCTTGCGCGCGCTTGTGCCCGCCAATTGACTTCCACAGTGACGGTCGGTAATTCAAGTCGTAGGAAACGATCGTCCCATGTTTCTTCGCTGCTTGGACTGCCTCTTCGACCAATCCAGGAGTACTATCGGACAACGCGGCAAAAATCCCGCCGGTGTGAAACCACCGGGCGCCTTGTGTCCCGAAAATTTCGTCCCAATCAAAATCGCCCGCCTTGAGCTGCGATGCCGCGGTGAGTCCACGGTCAGGAATTCCCACCGCCCCGCGAATACCGAATCCGCGCTCGGTAAAATTGAGGCCGTTGCGCACCGTTCGCCCAACGCCATCGTATGGACGCCACTTAATAAACGACGTATCCACGCCGCCTTGCAAAATAAAGTCCTCGATAAGCCGTCCCACGTCATTGTCAGCAAATGCCGTCGCCACCGCCGTCCGCATTCCAAAACAACGACGCAAGCCGCGAGCAACATTATACTCGCCCCCACCTTCCCAAGCTTGAAATTGTCGGGCGGTTCGCACGCGTCCCTCGCCGGGATCCAAGCGAAGCATGATTTCGCCGAGAGCGATCATGTCATACCTGCACGTAGCGGCGGACTTAATATTAAGAGCTGGCATTTCTTAAGTTTACTTTGGATTTCCGCGAAATTGGTGCCCCGGCCAGGACTTGAACCTGGAACCAATTGATTAAGAGTCAACTGCTCTGCCATTGAGCTACCGAGGCATCTAATTAATTACCAACGCATTGCATTCACGATTTTCACAACTTTTTTGTATCCCGCGATTGTATCCCGTAGAATCGGAGCTGATGAATGAACCGATTTCCAAGACAAACCGGGATACAAAAGCGGCAAAATCCCCCAAGACCAACACCTTCCAAAGACGGAAAGTGGAGGTCTTTTGCCAAAGTTCCCAATCTGCTGCAATACGTCAGCACGGGGACTTATTTCGCACGGGTTAAGGTCAACGGCAAGATATTTCGTGAGAGCCTGGAGACCACGGTTTTCACCACAGCCAAGCTCAAAATGGGCGACTTTGTTAAGGAGAAAACGACCCGAAAACACGTTGACGGCACACCAGTTATCTTTGAGGACGCCCGCAAACTTTATGAGCAGGATTTGGAAGCCGATGACAGCATTTCGGACATTGCCAAGCGTTACCGGAGGTATTGTCTAAAGGCCCTTGCCACGAGCTGGCCGGAACTGGACCAAACCAAACTGGCGAAGATTTCGGAAACCGCCTGCCGCGAGTGGGCAGCTCGTTTGGCTAAAGCCATCGACGACCAGTATTTCAATAATGTCCTGGGAACCGTGCGGGCCATCTTCAAGCGTGGCGGACTCTCAGGAGATAACGACCCATCTCGGAAAGTAACACGTCTGGGGATCAAGCCAAAGAAGCAAAGAAGTTGACCCTTCAGGAAATGGGGCACTTCGACCAAATCCTCCACGAAATCGAGACCAGCGGCGCTGGCCAGGCTCGCCATTGCGCCAACCTAGTTCGATTCCTCGCCTTTTCCGGTTGTCGGCTCTCCGAAGCTCGCCAAGTCACTTGGACAGATGTTGACCTCGAACGCGGCCACATTCTCGTTCGAAGCGCCAAAGTCCGGAGGACTTCCAATTCGTCAGATTCCCGAATCGTCCCGATCATTCCGCCCATGCGCGAATTGCTCCTCAAACTTAAGGCGGAGAACCCTCAACCGACCGCCCGCGTTTGCGTCCTCGGCGAATGCGAGAAATCGCTGACCCGCGCCTGCCAACGGGTAAGTAAATATTCCGAGAATCACCCACCACGACTCAGGCAGTGCGGGAGTTTAAGAAGTTTTCAAAAATGGGCAACGCTGGCGAGCGAATCTTGGTGACTCACGCCGGCGAACCACCGGTGCAGCGTTGATCTCCGCTATGCCTTGCAGGATTCGTTGGCGAAGCTCATCCCAAGATTGGACTCGAATGCCCTTGAGAAAGGTGCGCGACATTTTTCCAAAGAGCGTTTCGACCAGGTTCAGCCACGAGCCGTGTTTGGGTGTGTGCACATACACGAAACGGTTGGGCCGCGTCGCCAGGTAGGCCCGCGTTTCCTTCGAAATGTGCGAGGAATGATTGTCCAACACAAGCCGGACCGTGACTTTTGGCGGACGGCGCAGTGGACGCAATGACGCAAAGAACGAAATCGAATTGATGCCTTTGCATCTCTGCGCCTTTGCGTTTACCGCCATTTTCGCGGTTTTTGCGGTCAAACCTAAGAAGTTTGACTTCACTCTCTCCAAAAGGCCAGCCGCTTACGCCAGACCTTACGGTCTATCATCGCAAACCGGCTGACTTCCGCCATGACAACATTCGAATCACGGAACCTCCGCTCGTAGCTGTCGAAATCTTCTCTCCCACGCAAGGGGACCAAGATGTCCTGGACAAAGTGGACGCCTATCTCAAAAGTGGAGTGAAGACGTGCTGTGTAGTAAATCCTGCCCTGCGTACAATCACGATCTATTCCGCCGATGGCGTTCAAAAAACCTATACTGAAGGCGAAGTGGTGGACCCGGCCATCGGCCTGACCGCGAACTTGGACGCAGTCTTCTCCTGAATCGCGCGGACTGAGGTTAGTTCCCCGTCAGAAACTTCAAGAGCTCGATCTTTTCGCGTTCGTTCAACGGTTCGAGTAATCCTTCTGGCATCAGCGAAAGTTCGCTCGTGCGCCGTTGGGCAACTTCTGTCTGGGCCAGCGCGCGCTCTTCGGTCGTCGTGCGGAGCGTGAGCGTAGTCGGCGTTTCGTTTACCAGCAGGCCTGAAATAACGTCGCCCCTTTTTGTCTCGATTGTGGTCATTTGAAAATCAGCGCCAATGACGGTGTTCGGATCAATCACGTTTTCGAGGTAATAACGGATGCCATTCTTGCCAGCGCCGGTCAATTCGGGGCCGACGCGTGTCCCTTCGCCGCGCAGCACATGGCACGAAGCGCAAAGCTTTTGAAACGATTGGCGGCCGGCGCCAGCGTCGTAAGCCCAGAGCGGCGCTTCGTTGAAGATTTTTTCCAAACGCGCGATCAGCTGTTCCTTTTCAGCCGGACTTTTCTGAATTCGGCCCCAGGTCGCTCTAACGCGCTGGTCCACTTCTGAATTCTTCAACTCGGCGAGCTGGCGAATGTGAAACGCGGTGAGTTGATCGCGCTTAACCCGGCCGGCCGCCACCGCGTCGAGCAGCGCCAACGCGAATGATGTCCGGCTGGTCAACACGTTCAATGCTGCGGACCGTTCGGCGGAGGCAAATCTCTCCAAGCCGCCAATCAGCGCAGCCGAAACGTCCCCCGTATCAAACCGCCACAGCAAGTTGATCACGCTCGATCGAAAGGCAGGGTCGCTCAGCAATCCAAGAAACACCGGAAGCGACCCGCGATCGACGGCCTTGCTGAGCACGGCAAAGGCATGTTTGCGCTCAGTCGCGGCAGCATTGGCATCGGTCAAGGTTTTGCGAAGACGCGGAAACATCGAATCGTCGCCGAAAACAGCTGCCAGACGCTCGGCCTGTCGTTGAATCCTGGAATCCGTGCTCGCGTAGAGTTTCGGCGCAGTTTGTTTCCAAGCTCGCGGCATCGTTGTCTTGGCGCGGGCTTCGGCCGCCAGCGCAAGCCCGGCCAGCCGTCTGTGTTGTGCTTCTCCCTCGACTTGAGCGAGTGAATTGACCACACGATTCAATCCTTCGTCCAGCGTAGCCGCATACCAATAGATAAAGTCGGCGAGTTGCGGGATTCTCGTTTGCTCCGCGATACGCAGAGCGCGATCAAGCTGTTGGGGCATGCGCTGCGCCAGCCCGTGCCAGATGAGCAATGGCAGATTTCGGTCGGTGCGATCTTCCGCGTGTTCAGACAGCGTTTCGATCAGTTCCCACGCCGCAGCGTCGGGAACCCGCTGGATCACGGAAGCCAGATAACGCCGCACAACGGGAGACGGATCGGACTTGGCCAGGCGAACAAACTCTCCAAGCATCGCGTTCGAGACTTTCCGGTCATCTGCGATGAGTTGAATGGCCCATCCGCGAACGAATTCATCCTTGTCTCCGATGGCGGGATTCGGCGTTGCCTCAGTGGTGACTCGGTGCAGCGCCCACAACGCGCGCAAGCGTTGGGTTGGTTCCTTGCTGAGCTTCACCATCTCGAACAAGGCCTGCTCTGCATTCGAATCGATCTTGCGCGCGAGGGCACGTTCGGATAGCGACCGTCGCGCGGTGCGGACGAACCACTCATTCTTGTGCGCCAGAAGTTCGACCAACTTCGTATCACTGAGTTCTGCCAGGTCCACTTTCGTTGGTTTGTAAGTCGAGTCGTACTGAATCCGGTAGATGCGTCCATTGCCGCGGTCCCAACGTTCTGTATTGGGGTTGTGGCAATGTTGTTGATCGTGCCAATCGATCACATACACCGCGCCGTCCGGGCCGTACTGCAGATCGACCGCGACGTATTTCGGGTCGCTGCAAAAGAATTGGTCCTTGCCCGCGTGCACTGTGTCGAATCCGGAGCCGAGCCGCTTGTTGATTTGATGGTTGATCTGGTGTCCGCCAAGGTTGTGCGTGAAGAGACGGCCGCGAAACTCATCAGGCCAATTATCGCCCTGGTAAATCATCGTGCCAACATGCGAATGCCCGCCGTAGATGGCATCGCTGCCGCGCTCCCCCGCCCCGCCAGCGCCATGATCGTAGCGGGCCGACGCAAGCAGATAATTGCGAAAGCCGGGAAATCCTTCAGGCGGATTCGCGATGATAAATGGCGCGTGGTTTGCGTTGGCTTGGTTCCAGAAATGCCCGCCTTGAATGACATGCGTTGTGCCGCCGCGTCCCCAGTAGCTGCGGCAATGCGTCATGAATAGTTGTCCGTGCTCGTCGTAATCGAGTCCCCATTGATTGCTGCCGCCGTACGCGAAGACTTCAAACTCATGGCGCACCGGATGATAGCGCCAAACACCGGCCCGCAGTTCCGTGCGCCCCGCATCCGATGCTCCGGGCTTGCCAATGTGTGCCGTGTTAAAGACGCCTTGGTTACCGTAAAGCCAGCCGTCGGGCCCCCAAAGAAAACTGTTCAAACACTCATGCGTATCCTGGCAACCGAAACCGTCGAGCAATACCTTCGGCGCGCCGTCGGGAATATCATCACGGTTGCGATCCGCGATGAACAATAGTTCCGGCGCCGCGCCAACCCAAACGCCGCCGAACCCAACCTCCAGCCCGGATACGAGATTCAAGCCCTCAGCGAACACCTTGCGCGTCTCGAATTTCCCGTCGCTGTCGCGGTCATCGAAAATGACAATCTTGTCGAGACCTTGGTCAGCCGGGCGTTTGGCGGGATAACTATATGCCTCCGCCACCCAGATGCGCCCGCGTTCATCCCACGCGAACGCGACCGGTTGGTGCAAGTCCGGCTCCGCCACAACCAGCTCCGCGCGGAATCCTTCCGGCAAATACATCTGCGCGAGCGTTTGCTCGGCTGGCGTGCGCGGCGCCGAGGGCATTGGGTTTGGCTTTAAGTGCTGGAGAACTGGACTGGCCTTAAGCCGTTCGACCTGGGGCAGCGGTGGTTCGGCCAGGTTTGTAACCGAAAAGAAAGTTGTAAACGAAACCGCCGCGACAGCGATTACCACAAATGAGTGGCGTGGGGAGTAATGCAATTGCATCATTTCGCAATACCTGAGTCGCGGACTGTTGTCAAAAGACAGTCCACGCGCTGGGAGGGAAGGCCCCGCGGCCCTTGAAGCCGACCGGGCGGAGATCGGTCCGACTTACTGCTGGCTCCGCTGCAACGGATCCCAAAACCGCGAATTGATGAGACCTTTCGCGTTGCCGCTGTACGGATCAACCGGCGGGTTCATCTGCGAATCCTTGCGCGCTTCCGAATGGCCATCATTGAAAACAAGGACCCCTGTGCCTCCGTGTCGTATCGGATCGATCCCTTCGAAGCCTTTGGTTGTGCTGGCCTTGTCAATCATGCACGACGCCGGCCACCAAAGACTGCTGCTCCACATCAAATCCGCCTTCGGCATCGAATCGCCAACCACTATGTTCTGCGATGGGCTGACAATCGCGGCGCGCTTGAACCAAGCCTTCGTCGCGAAATTGACTCCGCCAAGACTAAGGTTGTCGGTCGTGTAGGGATGAAAACCGAGGAAGTAACCGTTGAAGCCATAGCCCACCAAGTGACAATCGAACTTCCATTGCCAGCGGACTCCGTTATCAAAGCGCTTCGTCTTCAGGCTTGGGCAGCGGAAAAAGTTGCTGGCGCTCTTATCTCCGTAACCAACGATCGTCGTTCCCCACCAGTTGGTCAGCGATGCGCCGCCATCCGAGTGATTCAATCCCGTGTTGCGATGGCCAGGAAAGTAATCGTTGTTGTCATCGGTGTAGAGCTGCATGAACAACCCGATTTGCTTGAGGTTGTTCAAGCACTTGATCCGTTCGCCTTTTGCCTTCGCTTTCGCTAGCGCGGGCAGCAGCATGCCGGCCAAGATGGCGATGATGGCGATGACAACGAGGAGTTCGATCAACGTGAACGCGCGATTCCAGAATCGTGGCGCGCATGGAGAAACTTGCTGGTTTTTCATATGGCTAGTTTGCTGATTGGAGTCCACACCCAGAGCATATTAAATCCAGTATACGCCAAGATAAGATGGCTAAATCGTGCTCCCGTCAAGTGTCCTGTTTGCGCTACTGACTCACCAGGAACGCGATTAAATCGACGAATTCGTCGGTCGTCCACGCTTTCTCCAAGCCTTCCGGCATAACGCTCAAACTTAAATTGCGCCGCTCCTTGAGAGCTGAAGTTGGAATCTCGTGCTTCTTGCCCTGGCTATCTGCGAGCGTGAGCGCTCGATCATTCTCAGCCATCACGATCCCGCTCAATTCGCGTCCGTCCTTCAAAATCAGTTCCACACTGTGAAAACTCGACGCGATTGTTCGGCTCGGTTCCAGCAGGGATTCGATAATATGAATGCGTGAGAAGCGGTTTCCGAGGGCTGTCAACTCCGGCCCAATCTGTTCGCCTTGGCCACCGAACCGATGGCACTTGAGGCATTGTGATTTTTCGATATTGAAGAAGAGCTTCCGGCCGCGGTCCACGTTGCCGGAACGTGTCAAGGCTGCTTGCACAAGCTGCTCGTGATCGCTGGCGGAACTCTTGCGCCGAAAACGAAGGTTAAACTCGGCCGCATTCGTCGCGGCATTAACCAGAATCGCGAGCCGATGCGCTCCGGCCGTCAACGCCTGATCGAACCGAACGAGCTCCGCCGACGCTCGGCGGGCCTCCCGTTGATGGATCGGTCGTGCATCCAGCCAAAGACGGAATTCACTCCGGCTCGATCCAAGGAATTGAACCGTCATTGGCTCGGACACATAAAAATCAGCATAGCCAACCCACACATTCTCCACCGCCGCGTTCTTGCTTCGACTGAGCGTCACTCGTGATTCGACGCCCTCTGCGTAGGACGTTTGCCAACTCGGCTCGCTCGCGTCCGATGGCAACGACCTTTGCCGTGGCAAGGCAAACTTTTGGACAAGCGAAGTGGCCGCCTCCAGCTGAAGCGGACCAGCGACAGCCCAGCGCAGCAGGGATCCGGTTTTCCCGTGGAGCTCTGACAGAGCGCGCTCGATCTCGGTTCGCTGCCCGGGCGGTTGTTCGCCACTCCACTTGGTTATTAACTTGGCAATGGCGGTGAGGACATTCACGGAAGGATCGCGAAGCGCTAGGTCGAGAACAACCTGAAGCTGGGCTGGACCTCCCAAATCAAAAAGGCACGCCAGCGCGACCGCTTGCAATTCGCGATCATGCAGCGCATTTACGGCGATCGGCACAGCATTCGCGTCTTTGAGCAGCCGCAAAGAAGTGAGGCTCGCGCGCCGCAGCTCCAGATTCGAGTCCCGGGCCAAGCCAATTAGAGCGGGCGCGGCAGACCGAATTTGGAGCGCGCCGGCTGCGGAGGCTGCCGCCGTCCGCACGCCCACATCTTGATCTTCGAGAAGGCTGCGCACAAAATCGCTCGCTTGAATCGCTTTAAGTCCGGCCAAAGATTCAACAGCGGCCTTGCGCACGATTGGCTCCGCCGACTTTAGCTTGGCCAGCAAGATGGGAACAGCATTCAGAGCTGGGCGCTTGGCCGTCTGACGCAATGCTTCGCCCAACACCGGTCCGTCTTCAAGGGCGCGAATTACGTCCATCAGCCTCGCTTCGCTCGCAGAATCGAGACCACCGGCAAATAACGCCAGCGAGGCAAGGCGGTTCGTCAACGCTTGTTGTTTGCCAGTGGCAGCGCGCATTAACGCGTCTCGCGCCTCAGCGGGCGCCGAGTTGCGCATCGCGACGAGAATGGCGCCCACGCGTTCGTGATCGCGTTCTTCATCAAGCCATCGCGCCAAGGTCGAAGTTTGGGCCAAAATGTTTTCCCGTTGCATCCGCCGCAACACAGCCAGCCGAACAGACCGATCTGAATCCGCCAGGAGCCGATCCAATGACTGTTCGATGGCATCTGTCCGTTCCCATGCGATGGTGTTCGCCGGGCGAGGGGCTGGCCGGTAGCCCCAATAAGTCCACGGTCCCGGCTTTCGGTGGACTCGAGCCAGCAAGTCCGCATATTCGCGGCGGCGGATCGGGTCTTGTTCATGACGCAGGCGATCGATTGCGCCATCGACAACGGCGGGTTCCGCGCGTTCGGCTAACGCCCGCAACCCCAATGTGCGCATCGTCGAGTGCTCTTTGTCATCGAGGAAATTCAAAACGGCGGGCCAGTTTTCTGAACGCCGCAATGTTTGCATCGCCGCGTGCAGGATCGTTCGATCTGCGTTAGTTAGTGTGGTTCGAATCCACTCAGCCGCATTTGTCCAGCGAAGTCGTCCCAGCGCAATCGTTGCTTCCAGAAGCGTCCGTGAATCCGCGGCGCGAGCGCCGAGCGCAGCGAGACGCTCAGCCAATCGCGCATCGCCAGAACGGGCATTGAGACGGTCTTGTGTCAGGGTGGGATCCGCCAAGTCGGCTACAGCGCGGATCGTCTGTGCACGCACGCGAGGTTCCCGATCATTTTCCGCGACGTGCAGAAGGCTCTCGATTGCGTCCGCGGCGCCGCTTCGAGCCATGATCCACACAGCGTGCATACGACCGCGAATGTTGAGGCGTCCTCCTTGAAGCGCTTCTTGAGCCGCCCGCAGCCCCTCAAGGCCTTTGCGTTCAATCGCGGTTTGCGCATCGATGCGTTGGTAGTAGCTAGCAGAGTCCAGTTGCGCGACTGCTCGCGCCAGATCGGTTGCACCGGGATTTAAGTCCGCGGGTTGTGTTAAGTTCTCTTTCGCAGAAGCCTCAGCGCTGCCGACGTGCCTGATGCGATAAATACGTCCGCGACCGCGCTTCGGCCGCTGTCCATCGGCCCAGTCGGCTGCAACCAGCGAGCCATCTCGTTCGACAACGAGGTCAGTTGGTTTAAAGCCGTACGGATCGTTCGCCGCAGCAGCGGCAAACTCCAATTCCTTAGCCGTTGCAAAAGCGCTTTGGACGCGTTGCAGTGGGAAACGCACGACGGAACGCCCCCATTCGCAGAAGAAAAGGTTGTTGTGGTATTCGGACGGAAAGGCGTTCTCAAGATAGCAAAGGCCGCCGGCCGAAGATCCAAGGCCGAGGTCAGCCAAAGGCGCGAGCGCTTCGTCCGGCCGTTCGTAGTAATGATAAGGATAGCCGTGATCGGCGCCGAAGAAGCTCTGGCAGACACGAATCTTGTAATCGCCGCCGTCATTCTCGTTGTCGCGCACGAAGACATTCAATTCATCGTCGAGCGCAATGTCGTAGATATTCCGCAAACCTGTTGCGAACACGTGCAAATCACGGCCATCCGCGCGACAACGCAAAATGCCGCCGCCTTCCAAGACAAGACGATCACCTTCGCGACGCGTCACAACACACCCGTGATCGCCGAGCGCCAGATAAAGCCAGCCATCATGCCCCATGACGACGCCGTTCGCGCAATGCAGGCGCACTGGATTCTCTTCGGGAGTGAGGCCAAGACCTTGAAGCAGATCACGCCGAATATCCGCTCGCCCGTCGCCGTCCGTATCCCGGAGCGACGTCAAGAATGGCGCGTGCATCACGTAAACAGTGCCGTCATGAAACGTGAGGCCTTGGATAGAGTTAAAGCCGTCGGCGTAAACAGGGGCTTTGTCGGCGTACCCATCGCCGTCGGAATCCTCCGCCAACCTGATCTCGTCGCGACGCACAATTTCCGTGCCCAGACCGGTCATGTAATCAATTGCGACGAAGATCGAAGCGGGCCGAGGACCGAGGGCGATGGCGGATGGATATTCGATGAGAGGATCGCAGGCAAAGAGGGTCGCCTTAAAGCCAGCGGGGATTTTGAGCGGCGGGAACCGCTTCTCGGTTTCGGGGCCGGCCTTGTCTTGAGCAATGACTGTCATGGAGCAGGCAAATGCGCAGGCCAGTCCCAGTCGAAGAATGCGGACAAGAATGAATATCATAGAAACTGCGTGGTTGATGGCCACAAAAGGTCTATTACGGCTATTAAGTGCTATTGCGTTGCGTCTGCAAGTTTTACACGACCGTCACCGAATGTTAAACGCATATTCATCTCATTAACACCCTGCCCACCCTGCTTTAGCTGGGTGTAAAAGATCGGTCAGCAACAAGAACCGTTAAAAACGGCAGTGATCCTTGCTGCGGTGCACACACCCAGCTAAAGCAGCGTGTTAATGAGAGACTGCGATTCGCCCACGGCCAGGGAGCCAATCTTCTGTGGTTAGATTGAGTACACCTTTGCCGAAGCAAGGTATGTATGAGTATGAGATTGGCGCGTTCTAAGGGCGATCTTCCCGAAGGGGACGCGAACCGGTTGACTCCGGTTATCGGTACGCATATGACGTGTCAGTGTCGTTTGCGCACCCATTCCTTGAAAATTCGTCTTTTTGAAGCGGCTAGCTTTCTTGGCTGCTGGGTTATTCTTCGTGCTTTCATTCCATTCAGCCGTTCAGGCCAACGGCATTTATCGGAATGGTTTTGGCTCTCGATCGATGTCACTAGGCGGAGCTGATGTCGCATGGGCGCAAGACCCGCTCGGAGCGTTGGGCGCGAACCCTGCAGGTTTAGCGCGACTAGCGGATGCAACCGTCGAACTCAACGTGGTTGGAGCTCTCGCTGATGGCCGGTTCACGAATCGTCAAAACCGGGATGGTCACTTGACTAAGCCTTATGCTGTCATACCGGAGGCAGCTTTGGGTGTTCCGATTGCAAGGCCGCCGCTCACTCTCGGATTTGCGCTCATGCCGGAAGCCACGCTCAGCGCAGATTGGCGGTACGTCGATTCACCGGGCGGTCTCGATGGCAAAACATCGTACGGCCGGCAACAGCACCACGCTGAAATTATCTTGTTACGCTCCGCGAACGGCGTTGGCGTTGATCTCGGACCCAAATGGGCGCTCGGTGGGAGCCTGGGTCTGCTTTACAACAGGAACACGCTGGAAGTGCCTTGCATTTTTCAGTCCCAGCCAGCTCTCCGCGGGTTCAAGACATTGCTCGATCTTGAGACGGATGGTTTTGGTTACAATGGAAACGTTGGCTTGCTGTTTCGTCCGCACGAGCGGTGGCAAATTGGATTGGCCTATACAACCAAAACCACGATTCACACTGAGGGGAATGCTTCGGGCGATGCCGCCGCGCAACTCGCATCTTTGGGGGGCGCCTTCGCAATGACTCGGCCCGATTTTAAGCACGACGCTGAAGTGATCAATCACTTCCCGCAAACGGTCAAGGCCGGCCTCTCCTGGAATGTTCATGCGCGTGCGCGCCTGGCGTTGCAAGTCAATTGGATCAACTGGGGCGACGCCTTCCATGAACTGCAGATCAAGCTTGCCAAGGGAAATAACGCCGAGCTAAACGCCTTAGTGGGAGCGAATGCAGCGGAGGACGTCGTTCCGTTACGTTGGCGGGACCGATTGGCGTATCGCACCGGAGTTGAAATTGCCGCGACCGAAAACCTCTCGCTGCGCGCGGGATATTCCTACGGCAAGAGTCCCGTGCCGAGCGGAACGCTCACGCCCCTTACGGCGGCGATCATGGAACACACCGTGGCCTTAGGCCTGGGATACGAACTTAAGCGCTATGAATTCAATTTTGCGTGGCAGTACGATTTGCCAATCCATCGCGAGGTCGGCGCCAGCCAACTGCGTTCGGGCGAGTACAGCAACAGTCGAGTGGAAGTCGGCATCCATTGGTTTGCCGCCAGCGTCGCCGTCAAGTTTTGATCGCGCTCTTAGTCTCTGATGGTCTGTTACGGGTCTTGAGACTCGTTGCAACCTTTTGTTCCATATCAGACAAAAGATTGTGAGATACTCAAGAAAGGAGACTAATTCCTACCCGCGCCAGCTGATTTCTCGTATCGTCGCCCATCGTGCCGAAGCTAGAAAGCTTGATTGATCCGCTGCTCGAATGGTTCCAGCGAAACGCCCGCGACCTGCCCTGGCGGCGCACGACCGACCCTTACGCGATTTGGGTTTCCGAGATCATGCTGCAGCAAACGCAAGTCAAGACGGTCATTCCGTACTGGAACCGTTGGATGGGCCGGTTTCCAACCGTGCAATTATTGGCTGACGCACACATCGATGAGATTCTTAAGCTCTGGGAGGGCCTCGGTTATTACACGCGAGCGCGAAACTTGCATCGGGCGGCTGAGACGATCGTGATGGACCACGGCGGTTTGTTCCCGAGGGAGTTTGAACAGGTTCTCGAACTGCCGGGAATCGGACGATATACCGCAGGAGCCATTTGCAGTATTGCGTTCAACCAACGGAAACCCATTTTAGATGGGAACGTGACCCGCGTTTTGACGCGCCTCTTCGCCATCGCAGAGAATCCTCGCCTTCCGAAAGCGAACCAACGGCTTTGGAAGCTAGCGCAGGAATTCGTCGAACTCGCTGCCAAGCCAGCCTCAGACCGCCCGAGTCGCGCCTGCTCTGCCCTCAATCAAGCGCTCATGGAATTGGGGGCGACCATTTGCACCGCGCGCCAGCCTCGATGTCCGACGTGTCCGTTGCAAAAACATTGTCGAGCTTTTCGAGAGAATCGAGTTGATCGGTTTCCCAACTTGGGCGCGCGTCCCTCGGCCACAGCGCGTCATTTCGTGGCCTTTGTCATACGAGCGGACGGGCGCTTTCTGGTGCGACAACGGCCTTTGGGTGTTGTCAACGCCCGGCTTTGGGAGTTTCCGAATATTGAAGTAACCGCGAGTGATCGCACAGTCAACGAACTGGCCGAAGCGTGCCTGAATGCTCGGCCCCGCTTGCTCGAACCAATCTGTCAAATTACGCACACGATCACTCGTTATCGCATTCGGGTGAATGTTGTGTATGGCGAAGTCTCTCGTCCAACGTCGCCGCCATTGGAAAATGGACGCTGGTGCAAGCTCAAAGATCTGGACCGTCTCGCTTTTCCAAGCGCTCATCGAAAGATCGCTAACATTATTAAAACGCCTCGTCAGCAGAATCTATGGGTTGATTCGGGCTCCGGGAGTCTTCCCAACGCTCGCTCCGTCCACACCGACAGAAACGCCCGAGCCCAACTCAGCGAACGGTAACGCCAGAAATCCCGGAAGGTCTCT